>ERZ1066123.37-NODE-37-length-124158-cov-10.629751_pt1 | contig 124158 bp, 95 predicted proteins | sample MGYA00382770_ERZ1066123 | MGnify/ENA primary metagenome ERZ1066123 (study PRJEB33369, sample SAMEA5778353) | biofilm metagenome | biome: Industrial cooling water; feature: Water cooling tower basin; material: Biofilm | place: United Arab Emirates | collected...
CGCAGGGGCCATCCCGCAGGGGCCATCCCGCAGGGGCCATCCCGCAGGGGCCATCCCGCAGGGGCCATCTCCGCAGGGGCGGACCGCCGTCCGGCCTCCCCACAGGGTCGTCCCCTTGTGAGCCGGCCCGGCGCGCCCGACATTCTGGCCATGAGCGACCTCCCTGCCTCCCCTCAGTCGTCGCCGCCGCTTCCGCAGGGCGACCGACGCCGCAATCCGCGCCTGCGTGAACTGGTCGACGAGATGATGGCCACCATTCGCGCCGCCTCGCATCGCGATCTCTGGAGCCCCGAGGAGCGGGCCCGCTGCGAGGCCGACATGGCCCGCATCATGGACTCCGTGCGATCGCAGGCTCTCGGCGGTCCCGCCGCCCGCGCCAAGCTGGACTGACGCCGGCGTGGATCGCCGGAACTACTATCGCTTGCTGCATGTCCAACCGGACGCACCCGATGTCGTGATCAAGGCGGCGTATCGGGCGCTGATGGCGATGCATCATCCCGATCGCGGCGGCTCGGCGGCCACGGCGGCGTTGCTCAACGAGGCCTGGGCCGTGCTCGGGCATCCGGCTGCGCGTCGGGCGTACGATGCCAAACGTGCGGCGCGAGTGGACGCCATGAAAGCGCGCGCTGCGGCCGTGCAGGCGGTGGACCAATTGGCCGTACGCAGACAAGGTGGCGCGGCCACCGTGCCGGTTACGCCGCCCATGGCATCCGACACACACGATGAGCTGACCTGCCCGTTCTGCACACGGGACACGCGGCGTGGCCTGCGCTGTCGGCATTGCCGCGCGCCGCTCGCTGCCGTCTCCGCCCCCGCGCCGCGGCGCAGCAGCGGCGACGGAGAACGGCGGCGTCTGCCCCGTGTCTCCCGCGCGGATTGGGTGCGCCTCTATCGCACACCACAGGGCCCCGGACTCAGCGTCCGCCTGCGCAACCTGTCGTTTGCCGGCGTGGGGTTCTTCGTGGGCACGGCGCTGCGGCCCGGTCAGCGCATGCGCCTGGTCGGTGAAGCCTTCGATGTGGTCATCGACGTGCTGTCGTGTCAGGCCGAGGGCGCGGTGTTCGGCATCCGCGCGCGCATCGTGACGGCGCTCTTCGGTCCCTGAGGCCGTCACGACACACGCCGCGTGCGCCCGGCGCGGCTATTCGAGCATGACGAGCGTTTCGCCCGCCGGATACTTGATCTGCAGCATGTGGTCACCGCCATGCAGATCGGTGAGCAGCGCGATCTCCTGCACGTTGCCAATCGCATGGGTGAGATGCGGGCTGGCCGCCGACTCACCACCAAAGGTCAGCACGACGCTTCGCGTGGACGCCTCCCAGGTCATGCCCCGCAGCGGCAGGTGATGGCCCAGCGGCTGCACGCCGATATCGTACTGGTGCACCTCGACAAAGCAGGGCCGCCCCCGCTGGCGCTCCGTGAACGCATCCAGTTCGCCGGCCAGTGTGTCGTCGGGCCAGACGTGCGTGTGTTCGCGCTGCACGGCCTGCCGCGCACGCGCCGCCGCCTGCGTGCGCGCGCTGCCCGGGACGCAGAGCACCGAACAGGGCGCCTCACGCACCAGCGTGGCCGCCACGCTGCCCAGCATCATGCGCCGCACGAAACCATAACCATGTGTGGCCGTGACCACGACATCGGCCGGCTGCTCATGCAGGTGCGCGACGAGCGTGTTGCCGACATGCCCCTCGAGCAGTGTTGTGGTGAACGAGAGACCGGGGCGACGAATGCGTTCGAGCAGCGCGGTGAAGCTGGCTGCCGCCTGCTCGCGGTACTCCTCCACGAAGTCTTTCACCGCGGCACCCGTGTCACTGAGACGCGGCGCGACATGCACCAGCTCCACACTGGCGTGCGGCGCCACGAAATCGAGCGCCACCTGCGCCGCGTAGATGCTGAACACGCTGAAGTCGGTGGCAATGACCACGCGCTGCGGCAAGCGTTCGAGCCGCGCATCCACGGCCAGCACCGGCGTATCGCCCTGCTGCAATAGCCGCAGCACCGTTTCGCCGCTGAACAGCCGCTCGACGAGGGGATGCTTGCCGCGTCCCACGAGCACCATGCGCGCTTCGTGCGCGCGCGCAAACGCCGAGATCTCGCGGGCGGGTTCTCCCACACGCACCGTGATGGGCCAGTCCCAGTCATCCGGCCCGGAGTGGCCAAGTTGCGCCACGACCGCCGTGCGGCGATCGGCCATGAGCGCTTCCGCCGGCAAACCCGGATACGCCACCGCCTCGAAGCCGTAGGTCGGAAGTGCGTTGGGCGGCACCGCGCTCACCACCTGCACGGCCGCGCCCGTCTGACGACTGATCGCATCGGCCAGGCGAAACGCCGCGTCGGACGCGGACGAGGTGTCGGTGGCCACGAGCAGCGGACCACGTGGAGCGCGCGTGGCTTCGAAAGTGGTCCGCAGGTCTTCAACGGTGCGGGGCGCGGTCATGGGAGCCTCCTGACGTCGTGATCAGGCTGTGGGGGATACTCCATGCTCGCATGCTTCTGTCCCGAATGCCATGCGGCATTTCCCCACACGACGTCAGGTATTGGCGCGGCCTGCGCGCTGCGGACGACGGGCTCGACTACTGGAAGACCGCCAGCGAACGCAGACGCGCCTCGTTGCGGACGCGGCAGCATTCGGGCATGAAGTCCCGCAGGTGCGCCAGCGCATGCGCGGCCTTGGCCAGGAAGTCCTCGGTGGACGGGACTTCCACATAGCGGGGATGTCCGGTCCAGACCTCGGCAATGCGCTGGTCGATTTCCTGCGCTTCATCATGTGTTTCAATGCGCAGCGGATTGTCGTGATTGTAGTCCGACGCAGCCGGGGTGCGCAGATGAATGACCGCATGATAGCGCGCGAGTTCCTCTTCGCGGGTGCTGCCCACCTGCTCCCACAACGAGCCCTCACCAAGCCAGTACACGGCGCCGTCGAGTGTGCCACGGTCACAGATCACCATGGCGGCGTTCTCAACAAGCACGGTGGCCTCGAGCTCGCGCTGCACGTGGAAGATCGCACGCTGCCCGGCGCGGCGGATGTCCACGCGGCCGTTCCGCGGAAAGTGTCCGCCGAACACAATGCCCGCCGCTTCGGGCAAACGCCGTACGTGGTCGCAGAAGAACAGGCGCGCGAGTTCGAGCACGGCTGACTTGCCGGCGCCGGGGCCGCCGGTGAGTACCACGCGGCGGCCATCATGTTGTGCAGTGCAGGAGCAGAGACCCATGCCGGCAATCTATACCGCCGGAAATCGGCCCGTGCTGTCAGGCATGTGCCCGCTCAGCGCCCCGTGGTGCCGACCGTGTCCGTGAGCGCCCGCATGAAGGCCACCAGCGCCCGCTTCTCCTGTGGCGTGAGCCCGAGCTTGTCGGGAGGCAGCGTCTGATTGTCGAGGGCTATGCCAATGCCCGCGCCGCCACCCCGGTCGTAGAACTCCACAACCTCTTCGAGCGTGCGGTACACGCCGTTGTGCATGTACGGTGCCGTGAGGGCCACATTGCGGATGGAGGGTGTGCGGAACGCGTAGCGATGCGGCTCGGCGCGTGTGAGGCGATAGCGTCCGACGTCCGCGTCGACCTTGGCATTGGCGGTCACGGCGCGCGACGGCACACCCAGCACCTCCACCTCCGACTTCTGGTACATGGGCGGCACGGTGCCGTTGGTGAGCGGCAGGAAATGACAGCTGGCACACTTGCCCTTGCCCACGAACACATTGAAACCCAATCGCTCCTCCCCGGACAGCGCGTCGGCCTCTCCGCGCAGCGCACGATCCACCTTCGAGTTGAGATGCGAGAGGCTGCGCTGGTACGCGGCCAGTGCCGAGCGGATGTGACCCGCGGTGACCAGCGAATCGTCGCGTGCCATCCCGCTGCCAAAAGCGGTGCGGAACTGTTCCGCCAGCGCGCTGTCAGCCGCGAGACGCGTGGCGATGGTGCTCAGATTGCCATGCAACTCGTCCACACTCTCGATCACATCGGTGACCTGATCTTCGAGAAACGTGGTCCGCAGATCGGCAAAGGATCCCAGCTGCAGCCCGCTGTTGATGACGGTGGGGGTGTTGCGCGCGAGCGGTGCGCCGCCGCGGGCCCGATTGGCCACGAGGCCGTCGGTGAAGGCCTTGCCGGGCAGATGGCAGGAGCTGCAGGCCCGGCTGCCGTCGCCGGAGAGTCGCGTGTCGCGAAAGAGTTGCGCCCCGAGCGCGATCTGCGCCGGTGTGGGCGCGGTGGCGTCGAGCGGCGCGAAGCCGAGCACGTCGAAGGCCGTACTGTCGAAGACCGTGGCCGCGTCCATGCGAAAGGCACGACGCTCGGCGGGTACATCGATGTGCAACGCGAGACGGGTGCGCTGCACGGCGTGACCCAATGGCACCAGGTGCTGCGCGAGAAAGGAGAAGTGGTCGAAGGTATCCCGGTCGGTCGAACGCGTGAGCATCTGGCGAGCGGCCGACAACAGCGAATCGAGGCGTGCCCAGTGGCCGTCGTCCGTGCGATACGGCTCGAGTGTCCGCACGATGCCCTCGAGTGCCACGTCGGCTTCCGCGAGGCCGTGCCCTGCCACCGGCGAATCGAATCCTGCCATGCCCAGTGTGGCGATGCGCGCGAGCTCGAGCTTGACCGCATCCCACACATGCGCGTCGCTGGCCTGCTGCGCCGCCATCATGGTCTGGGCGCGGGTCACCAGGGGACGCAGGGTGGCGGTTTCGGTGATGAGCCCTTCGCGCTCGGCCACCGGATCATCGCCATAGAGCACTTCCTCGATGACCTGAAAGCCCTTGGGCGGGAACACCGCCTCCGGTCCCTCTTCATCCTCCACCTCGGGCAGCGCAGGCCCGTTCATCTCCTTGGCGGTGGAGGGCATGTAGTACTCGAGCCCCAGCTCGGCCAGCTTGAAGGCGCGCCGGGCCTCCACAAACGCCGCCTGCGTCGCGGGGACTTCGGCGGGCGTGCGCAGTGATTGCGCGGCCGAATCGAGGCGCGCAACGGCGAGGGCCAGCGTGTCGATATGGGCGCGCCAGATGCCGACCACCTGTGTGGCACGTGGCGCATCTGAGGTTGAGTCAGCGGCCGACGGGGCGTCGGAGGCTGGCGTTGCGCAGCCAGTCACGAGCAGGCCCGTGAGCAGGCCGACAATCAGCAATGCCGTGATGCGAGTCGTTTGCATGGACAGGGGAACGACACCGGCCCGGGGCACTTGGCCCCGGGCCGGCATGCAGGTTCAGGTGCGGTACAACAGGAGTCGTGCAGCCGGATCAACCCGGACGGATCAGCGCGGCAGGCCCTTCACGACCACGAGCATGCTGGCCTGGTTTTCATTCGGACGCAGCGTGCCGCCATCCACACCGCGGTACTTGTCGGCGCGCCAGGAATGCGGCTGCAGGGCCACGATGAAGGTGTCGTTCTGCCCGAGCTCGCGTGACACATCGATCATGGCGCCAAACTCCCAGCCGGCCTTGCCGGCGGGACGGGCGTTCACCGCGTTGTAAAGTGCGCCATCAGCCTGCGTGCGGCGGTGATCCATCTCCAGCACCGGCTTCAGCTCGCGCGTGGCGATGTTGTACTGGTAGATGTAGGCGTCGTGCGTCTCATCGCCGTAGCCGTTGTCGTCTTCCTGCAGGTAGACGTAGTTCTGGCCCACGTACACGTTGTCGAGATTCTGGAAGAGCCGCGCGACGTTGGTCGGCGACTTGTCGTCACCGTCCGCAATCACTTCCAGCGTGCCCTGCAGCGGGTTGCTGGCATCGAGACGCAGGCGATAGGCGCGGCCGTACTTGGTGCGGCTGTAGTCGGCGTTCACGCCGGTGTTGTTCTGCCCCGTGGCCACGAAGTAGATCTCACGGTTGTTGGCTGCGGAGCCCTTGCGGTAGTCCACGTCCTCAACACGCGCGAAACGAATGGCGTTGAGCGCCGCGCCGGCCTGATTGATCTGGCGACCCGTGAGCGTCTTCTGATTCTGGATCTGACGGAACTGCACGGGATAGCTCTGGCCCACCACCATGTCCCGCTCACGCGTGTTGTTGTCACTGCGCGCGAGCACGTACAGGTTGCCGTTGTCGAGATCGCCCACGGTGTTCGAGAGATACATGGCCACCTGACCACCCTCGGCGCCCGAGTCATCGTCGCCAATGATGACGACGGTGCGATTCGGATACGCCACCTTGGGCAGCGGCACGGCGTTTTCGGTATTGAAGCGACCGAAGGCCGACAGGTACTTGGGCGTGTTGGCGGGTCCCGACGGGTCGACGGCCAGAATCTCCGACTCTTCACTGCTCTCACCGGCAGTGAGGAAGGCGCTGAAGCCGTGTTCCTCGACGGTGGCCAGCGTGGCCGAGCAGAGGCGATAGCGGCCGGCGGTGGAGTTCACCACATAGTCGCCGCTGATGGGCTTGAGGTCCTTGTCGAAGCGGATGCGCGAGACCGCGAAGTTGTCCTCGTGATTCACGAGCGCGGTGAACGAGCCGTCGGTGTTGCGAATGAAGCCGGCCCCGTCGGCCGAACCTCCGAAAACGAACGACGGCGAACCGGAGAGCCGGTCGTCGGAGCTGATGAGACTGTAGATCTCCACGCCCGGCACGAGCGACTTGAGCAGCGCCGGCGTAACCGACTGGTTTCCGAGGGCGACCGGCGTCGGTGCCGGCGTCGGTGTGGCCAAGCTGTCGTTGTCGTCGCCGCAGGCGGCAAGCGCCAGCCCGCTCATGGCCGTGAGGAGCGACGTGCGAAGGAAGGTGGAGCGCATCGGTTGACCTGATGTTCGACGTGAAGGGGGCGCACGGGGAGTGCCGTGCTCGCGGGACGTACGCCGGGGCCTGTGACGAATGCCCCTGCGCCCTGTCACGGACCCGTCAACGTGTGGTCCCAAATCACCAAGGCAGGCACGGCCGCGAACGTCTCCCGAAGTCGCCGATCTGATCCGTGGCACATGAGGCAGAACGCATCCGGATGTCAGGGAATCCCGTTTGCGCATCCCTCGCACCGTCCGCAGTGTCAAAGCAGAGCGGGGTCTCGTGCCTGCGGATTCCGCTGGTGTGCACCGTGCGGCCGCCCGCGTGGCGGCATGGAGGATTCCATGGCGGTTGTGCTCCCTCTCCCCGACGCCGCGCTCGTCGATCGATTCGCGCATGGCGACGAAAACGCGCTCATTGCGCTGTACCGGCAGGAGTACGACGGCCTGCTGGCGATGGCCAAGGAAGTGCTTGGCCCCGAACTCGCCTCGTACCGCGGCAAGATCGCGCACGAGGCGATGCTCGACACCTGGGCCGCACGTGAGCGTTTTGAAAGTCCACTCGCCGTATCCGCTTTCCTCGAGGAGGCGGTCAGGCAGGAGGCGCATGCGCAGCAGCGCAAACACGCCGCGCTGCATCACCGGCACGGGCCGGTCACCGCGTCGCATCTGAGCGTGCCCGATGTGGACGGCGCCGTGCGGGCGCTGATGGACGCGCTGCATGCGCCCGTCGATCACGACGCCGCACTGCGCGAGGCACGCGACGCACAGCGCCTGCATGCCCGTGAGCATGTGGAGCGCGTGGTCGAGCGCCCGCGCTGGCTGCTCTATGCGGGACTCGCGATCGTGGCGACGGTGATCATCGTCTTCGGGCAGCGCATGCTCGACATGATGAGCCGCGAATCGGCCCTCGACGCCGCGTTGCGCGCCGACGATGTGCAGGTACTGTCCTCGGGCAATGGGCAGCGGGGCAATCTCACGCTGCGTGACGGGACACGGGCGGCTCTGGGTTCGGACACGCGGCTCCGCGTGCCCGCCGCCTTTGGCAACACGCTGCGCACCATCAGTCTCGAGGGCACGGCCACCTTCACTCCCACCCCGGCCTCATCACATCCGCGTGGACTGCCGTTTGCGGTGCGCACCGGCGCCCTCACCCTGACGGCGCAGGGCACGGTGTTCAGTGTCCGCCATTTCCCCGGGGAAGACGGAAGTGTGCTGTCGGTGGCCGAGGGCGCCGTGGAGATTCGCCATCGCGACAACGGCAGCACCTACCGAGTGGAAGCCGGACAGGCCGTGCGCTTCACCGAGACGGGAGTCATCACGCCGCTCGATGTGGCCGCGCGGGATGCCGCGCTCGCCTGGACGCGGGACAGCATCGTCTTCAATGCCACGCCGCTGCGCCGCGTGGTGCCTGAGCTCGTGCGCTGGTTTGGCATGAATGCCATCATTGCCGACAGCAGCCTGCTCGACCGGCCGGTCACGATGCGCATTCCGCTCACCTCGAGTGGCGAGGCCACCCAGGCACTGACCCGGGCGGCCGGCCTGGCCATCCAGTTCGGGAAGAACGATCGCATCGAGTTCGTGCCCGCCCCTCCGGCCCCCGAGCCCCGGAAACGCCGCTGACACGCTGGCGCCGCTGAACTCCCCCGTGGCACGGGCGATGGGCCGATCAGACGACCCATCGCCCGTTCCACATTATGGATTGGAATGATTTAACAGATGCGGGACCGAATTCGTCTGTCGGGGGCGGAAACTCGCAAACGGTCCCATGCGCTCATGCGTATCTGCTCGTCTGGCTCCGGTTTCGCACGCCTCCCGGACAGTGCGAACCGGTCACCCCCTCCATTCCCGATCAACACCCGCATGCGTTTCTCATATATGGCCCTCGTTGCCGGGGGCCTGCTTGCCTTCGCTCCCAATGCCTTGCTGGCGCAGCCCGCCGGCCCGCCGGGCGGCCCCCCGGGTGGCCCGGCCGCGGCCGGACGACCTGGCGGACCGGGTGGGAGACCGGGGGCCGCCGCGGTCGAGGTCCTGCCGGACAGCCTGCTGCAGCAGTCGCTGCGAGTCTTTCTCGATTGCCAGGGCGGAGTGCGCGGCTGCGACCGCACCTTCTTCGTCCAGGAGATGGGCTTCGTGAACTGGGTGCGTGATCGCTTCGACAGCGATGTGCATCTCCTGCTCACCAGCCTCAATGCCGGCAACGGCGGTCGTCAGATCACGGTCAACTTCCTGGGACAGAAGCAGTACACCGGCAAGACCGACACGCTGGTGGTGACCACCCTGCCCAACGACGCTGATGACGTGGTGCGCCGCGATCTGCTGCGCACCTTCCAGTTGGGTCTCGCGCCCTACATCGCGCGCACGCCCATCGCCACGCGCATGCGGGTGGGCCTCGCGCCTGGCCTCGTGGCGCCGTCCCTCAACGCCAAGGCGGTGAAGGATCGCTGGAACCTCTGGCTCTATCGCGTGGACGGCAACATCAACGCCTCGGGCGAGCAGCTCGTGCGCTCCACGAATCTCTCCACCAGCCTCTCGGCCGCTCGTACCACCGAGAAGTGGAAGATCAACCTTGGCGCCACGGGCAGCTACAACGAGCGGGATTTCAAGATCCTGCAGAACAACCCCAACACGCCCGGGGTGCGGGACACGACGTCGGTCGTGGTGCTGCAGCGCGCGGCCAACACCAATGGCCTCTTCGGACGGACGATCAATGACCATTGGACGGCCGGCGTGAAGATCTCCGCCGGCTTCAGCGAAGTGCTGAACCAGAAGTTCTCCGCCCGCGTGTCACCGGCCATCGAGTACAACTACTTCCCGTGGCAGGAAGCGACCCGCCGTCAGCTCACGGCGCTGTACTACGTGGGGCCCAACTACTACCAGTACTACCGCCGCACGATCTTCGACCGCGAGGAAGAGACGCGCTTCAATCACACGCTGCTGCTCTCGCTCAATCAGCGCCAGAAGTGGGGCAACACCAACCTCACGCTCGAGGGCGCGCAGTACCTGCATGACCTGAACCGCAACCACATCACGCTCTCGGGCTTTGTGGACCTGCGACTCGGTCGCGGCTTCAGCCTGAACATGCGTGGCTCGGCCTCGCGTGTGCGCGACCAGATCTACATCGCCGGCGCCGCGCTGTCGGAAAGCGACATTCTCACGCAGCGGCAGCAGCTGCAGACGAACTTCCGCTACAACTTCAACGTGGGCATGGGCTACACTTTCGGCTCGATCTACAACACCATCGTCAACCAGCGCTTCGGCAATCTGGGTGAACTGGGCCGTCGCTTCGGCTTCTTCGGCGGCTGATCAGACGGGATGTGGCAGGACGAGACGGGCGGCGGCCTCCGGTGAGAGCTGCCGCCCGTTTGCGTAGGCCTCTTCGAAGGCGGCGCCGAGCGCTCCCTGCGTCCAGAGCAGCCGGGATTCACGGTCGCCAGTTTCGAAACTGGGCAGGATGACGCCCACACGTTCGCGCCAGGCGTCCACCGCCCCGAACAGACGCGCAGCGGCGACCGCGTCGCCGCGCAGGGCGGCCACACCGGCCAGACCATCGAGATCCAGCGCCAGTCCCCAGCCGTCGTGCAACCGCACGTGCATGGGGAATGCCTGCTGGAAATGCGCCAGCGCATCGTCGGCGCGGCCTTCCAGCAGGTCGAGGGTCCCCAGAAACGCCAGCGCATGCGCATGTGCGATGCCGTGCCCAACGCGTGCACCGAATTCCACATTGGCCTCCTGGATGCGGCGCGCCTCGTCGTAGCGGCCCTGCGCCCGCGCCGTCAAACCCGACCAGGAGTAGATGACGTTCTGCAGCACGCTGGGCGCCATGGTATCGGCCATCACCTGGGCTTCGGCCAGCACGTCGCGCGCCTCACGCAGCCGGCCCAGCATCAGCAGCACCGCACCGCTCCACGCCTTGCCCCAGGCTTCGTACCAGGTATCACCGAGCTGATGAAACTGGTCAATGGCAATGCGCATGTGCGTGATGGCGGTCTCCCAGGCGCCACTGGCCAGACCAAAGCAGCCGGAGGCTAGCCAGCCGCGTGCGGTGAGCCGCGGATTGCGCCGCGGGTCACGAGCCAGCGCCGTGGTGATGAAGCGAATGCCGTCACCATACTGCGCGGTGCCGAGCCATCCCGCCGCGCCGTGAAAGTACCAGAACAGCACGGAGATCGTGCGCAGACCAATGCTGCCGCGGTCATCGGCCTCGGGATCGCCACTCGTGGCCCAGAGGAGTGCGGCGCGAATGTTGTCGTGCTCGCGCACCATCGCCTGCATGACCCCGGGCTTGATCTCGCCGCCCTGCAGGTGCCACTCGTTGCCCTCCGCGAGATGCATCACCCAGGTGGCGTGGCGACACTCCAGCGTGTCGAGCTCACCCGCCTCGATCAGCCGCTCGCGCCCGTACTGCCTTACTGTCTCGAGCAGACGATAGCGCGTACCGGACGAGTCGCTCTGGGCCAGCACCAGCGACTTGTCCACCAGCGACGCCACCGCATCGAGCATGTCCGACGCGTCGAGTGCCGCGGACTCGTGTACATCGCCGGCATTCGGGAGCGGATCGGCGCATACCGCCTCCGCTGCCGAGAGCGTGAAGCCCCCGACAAACACGGAGAGTCGGCGCAGCAACACCCGCTCACGTTCGCTGAGCAGCGCATGGCTCCACTCCATCGTACCACGCAGCGTGCGGTGTCGCGGCAGCGCCGTTCGTGTGCCGCCGGTAAGCAACCGGAAGGCATCGTCGAGCCGCTCGCGAATCTGCGACGGTGAGAGCATGCGCGCCCGGGCCGCCGCCAGCTCGATGGCAAGCGGCAGGCCATCGAGTCGTGCACAGATCTCGTCGATGACCGGCACATCGCTAGGCTGCAACTCCCAGCCGGGGTTGGCCAGCTGCGCGCTGCACAAACAGTTCGCGCGCATGATCGCGCGAAAGTTCCGGCACCAGCCAGGCCCGCTCGCCCACGATGCCCAGCGCCTCGCGGCTCGTGGCAAGAATGCGCAAACCCGCACAGCGATGCAGCAGCCGCTCCACAGCCATGGCAATGGCGTCGAGCAGATGTTCACAGTTGTCCAGCACCAGCAGCACGTCGCGCGCCGCAATGGCATCCACGAGCACGTCGAGGCGATCGCGCCCCGGCACCTCGGGGATGCGCATGGCCGCGGCAATCTGCGCCGGCACGTGCAGGGGATCGGTGGAGGTGGAGAAGTCCACCCAGATGGCGCGCTGCGCGGATCCCACCGCCGCCGCGAGACGGGTCTTGCCGCTGCCACCGGCTCCGGTCAGCGTCACCAGCCGCGACTCGGCAAGCAGGGCCGAGACCGCGTGCTGCTCCTGGTCCCGGCCAACGAGCGTGGTGATCGGCGTGGGCGGCGCGGTCGTTTCACGCACGACGTCGAAGAAGCGCGGTCCGCTCACCGAATCGCCACCGCGCAGCACGGCCAGCACCTCGCTCATCGATGGCGGTCGCCCCTCCGGCAGCTTGTGCAGCAACTGCGCGAGCAGCGCCTTCACACCGGGCGTCACGCCATCCGGCCAACCGTGCGGCGGCACAGGCTCGGTGTGCAGCACCGAATGAATGAGCGAGGCGGGCGAGGCCCCGGCAAACGGGCGGGCGCCAGTCAGCATCTCGAACAGCGTGACGCCAAGCGCCCACAGATCGGCCCGATGATCGGCGCGCTCACCGCGCAGCTGTTCCGGCGCGAGATAGGCGAGGGTGCCGAGCACCGCCCCCGTGCGGGTGGCATCGTATCCCGGCAGACTGGCAATGCCAAAATCGGCCAGACGCGCGTTGCCGGCGCCATCGAACAGCACGTTGGCCGGCTTCACATCGCGGTGCACCACGCCGCGCTCATGCGCGGCATCGAGGGCCGAGGCCACCTGCGCGGCAATGCGCAGGGCGTCATCCACGGGAAGGGCGCCTCGTTCAAGGCGCTGCGCCAGTGATCCGCCCGCACAGTACGCCATGGCGAGGAAGAGCCGCCCATCACTGTGCATGCCCACGTCGTACACGCTGGCCACGTGCGGGTGATCGAGCGAAGCCGCCGCGCGCGCTTCCACCAGAAAGCGGGAGCGCATCTGGGCGCGCTGCTCACGAGCCGACATCGTGGGGCCATCATCCACCGGCGGCAGGAACTTGAGCGCTACCGCGCGTGCGAGCCGATCATCGTGGGCCAGCCAGACGGTACCCATGCCACCGCGCCCGATCTCGCGCACCAGACGATAGGGGCCGATGGTGAGCGCAGTGGATTCGCCCCCGTGCTCTCCCGAGGCGAGCGCATCGGCCATCGATGGATCGGTGCGCGCTGCCGCGGCGCGTGCGCCGGGTGCCAGCGTGAACAACCCCAAAAAGTCGCCACCGCCCTCATCGATGTCGAGCAGGGCACGCACCTCGCGCGCCACATGCGGCGCAGCCTCGTCGAGCTCCGCCAGACGCGCGAGACGTGCTGCCATGGGCAACTCGGCCAGTTCGCCGAACAGCTGCGCCACCTGCCCGAGTGTACTCTGCGCGTCGGACATGATCAGGTCATGCTCAAGCCAATACGGCCGTGATGGCGGCGTCCGGCGAAAGCGCGCGGCCTTCGGCGTACGCCGCGTCGAACGCCGCCCCACCAAGAGCCGAGCGCGCCTGCGCTTCGAGCTGCGCGCGCAGCGGCGCGGCAAAGGCCGGCATGGCAATGCCGATGCGCCGGCGCCACGCATCCACGGCACCGAGCAGGCGTGCGGCCTGCGTGAACTGCGCCCTTGCCACCGTCACGCCACAGAGCCCGTCGAGGTCGAGTGCGAGCCCCCAGCCGTCGAGCAGCTCGTAGTGCATGGAGTACGAGCGACGGAAATTCTGCTCAGCCTCATCGACACGCCCTTCGGCGAGATTGATGAAGCCAAGGAAGGCTTCCGCATGCGCGCTGCTGGTGGTGTGCCCGATCTCGTAGCCGAAGCGGCAGTTGAGTTCCTGCATGTCACGCGCCGTCCGCAAGTCCCCTCGCGCCATCGCCAACAGCCCGCGCCAGGACGTGGTGACCGTGTGCACGATGGACGTGGGATAAGGGGTCAGCGCCTGCCAGGCTCGCTCCGCGATCTGCCAACCTTCCTCGAGCTTGCCGCGCATGAGACAGACAGCGGCATACCAGGCATCCACCCAGACGCGGCTCAGCACATCCGGACTTTCCATGCGCAACTGACGGGCGTCGGTCAGCGCCGCAGCGGCGTTGTCCCATGCACCTGAGGCGAGGCCAAGCAGTCCAAGCGTGGTGAGTGCCTCCGCGCGCAGCGCCGGCGCGCAGGCGGTCCCCCGCGCCAGCGCGCGCACGGTGAAGTCGCTGACCTCCGCGTAGCGCGCCGTTCCCACCCACGCCGCCGACGAATGCCAGTACCAGAAGAGCGAGGCCGCAAAGCGCAGCGCCATCTCGGCGCGATCCGGCGGCCCCACCACCTCGTCCACCGACCAGTTGACTGCGGCGCGGAAGTTGTCGTTCTCCGCCACCAGGCGCGCCATGAACCCCGGCGTGTGTTCACCGCCGACGAGTTTCGGAGCAATCTCCTCCGCCAGTGCGAGGTAGGCGCGCGCATGACGCTCCCGCGCCAGCGTCAGTTCGTCGGTCTCCGCGAGTCGCTCCATCGCGTACTGCCGCACCGTCTCCAGCAGACGAAAGCGCGGGATGCCGCGCACCTCGTAGGCAACCACCAGCGACTTGTCCACGAGGGACAGCACGCTCTCCTGCACCGCGTCACCGGTGAGGATGGGCCAGTTATCAGCCGCCGGGTCGTTGCTGTCGGGCGCGCCACCCGCCACGGCGGCCGCAAAGTCCAGCCGGAACCCGCCCGTGAACACGGCCAGTCGGCGCAGCACCATGCGATCGCGTGTATCGAGCAGGTCGTGACTCCAGTCCATCGTGCCACGCAGCGTGCGCTGTCTGGGCAGCGCAGTACGCGAGCCGGCGGACAGGAGCTGCAGCACGTCGCCGAGTCGCGTGCGAATCTCGTGCACCGGCATGGCGCGCACCCGCGCCGCCGCCAGCTCGATGGCCAGTGGCATGCCGTCGAGTCGCGCGCAGACTTCGTCCACGGCTTCGCGCGAATCCGGCGTGAGCTCGAAGCTGGCCTGGGCGGCGCGCGCCCGCTGCACGAACAGGGCGCGCGCATCCTCCTCGTTGAGACCGGGAGTGAACCAGGCGTGCTCGCCGCCCAGTGCCAGCACCTCTCGACTGGTCGCGAGCACATACAGCGCGGGACAGGCGGACAACAGGCCATCCAGCAAACCCGCCACACCGTCGAGCACCTGTTCGCAGTTGTCCACCACCAGCAGCAGGGGCAGCGGACCGATGGCCTGACGGATGACTTCGAGCTGGGTGCCATCCTGTCGCTCGGGCGCGCGCAGTGTGGCCGCCACCTGCGAAGCCACCATGGCACTGTCGCTGATGTTCGTGAGATCTACCCAGGCGCATCGCCCCTCGGCAAACGCCTGCGTCGCCAGACAGCGCGAGGCCACGGCAGCCGCCAGGCGCGTCTTTCCACTGCCACCGGCCCCGGTGATCGTGACCAGCCGTTCAGCGCGCACGAGCGTCGCCAGCTCCTCCACGTCGCGCTCGCGCCCGAGGAAGGTGGTGAGATGCGACGGCGGTGGCGTGAAGTGCGACCAGCTGCGCGGCGCCGTCACGTTCAGGGCCCGCCCCTCACGCAGCGCCTGCTCAACGGCCAGCGCGGAGGATGGACGGGCGCGCGGGTCCTTGTCGAGCAGTTGGTGCACCAGCGTGGCCAATGGCGCCGGAACCGACGGCACCCGCAGGGCCAGCGGCGTCGGCTCGGCATGCAGCACGGCATGCATGAGACTCGCCATCGAATCGCCGGTGAACGGTCGCTGTCCGCTCAGACACTCGTACATGGTCACACCCAATGCCCACAGATCGGCCGCCGAGTCGGCGCGCTCACCACGGAGCTGCTCCGGCGCCAGATAGGCCAGCGTGCCCTGCACCGACCCGCTGCGCGTGGCCTCGTGGCCAGGCAGACTGGCGATGCCAAAGTCAGCCAATCGCACACGCCCCCAGGCGTCGAACAGCACGTTGGCCGGTTTGACGTCGCGGTGCACCACACCCTGCTGGTGCGCGGCGTGCAGCGCGGCGGCCACCTGCATGGCCACCTCAACGCTGTCGTCGATGCTCAACGGACCGTTCTGCAGGCGATGCGCCAGTGAACCGCCGGCGCAGTACGCCATGGCAATGAACAACTGCCCGGCCGCGTCGGCACCGATGTCGTACACGCTGGCGACATGCGGATGATCAATGGCGGCCGCGGCGCGCGCCTCCACCAGAAAGCGCGTACGCTGCAGGGCGCGGGTGGCCCGGTTGGGTGTGTCGCCCTCGTCGTGAATGCGCGCCGTGCCCGGCAGGAACTTGAGCGCCACGTCACGCGCCAGACGATGATCGCGAGCCAGCCACACGCTGCCCATGCCACCGCGTCCCAGCTCGTGCAGCAGACGATACGGACCGATCTCCACCGACGGCGCGAGAGCGGGGACGGCATGGGGTGTGGTCCACGTGGTGGCAGTGAGCGCCGCCTCGGCGCCGGCCTCCGGATTGCGCGCGGAACCCGTGAGCGCAAAGGTGAACAAGCCCAGGAAGTCATGCCGATCCGCGTCGATATCCAGCAGCGCGCGCAGTTCGCGGGCCACATCGGGCGCTTCCACGTCCAGCACGCGCAAGCGCGAAGCCCGCTCGGCCGCGGGCAGTTCGGCCAGCTCACCAAACAGCGACGCAACCTCGGGGAGCGCCGCGACAGGAACCTGCGGTGAGTGCTGGGGCGTGGTGGACATCGCCCCAAACATGGCGAGGGGGCCGCCCGCACGATAGCGCGGGACGGCTGGCACGGCGGCTACTGTTCGTCCTGCAGCGCGCGCGCCAGCCATGCCTGGGCAAAGCGAAGATCGCGCATGGCTGTTGGCGCCGACACACCCAGGGCTTCACCCACTTCGGCGAGGGACAGACCGCCGAAATAGCGGAGCTCCACCGCCTTGGCGTGCCGCGGATACTCCGCTTCCAGTCGGGTCAGCGCCGCGTCGAGGCTGAGCAGCGTGTCCGGATCACTGTCCGCCACCACACCGGCGTCACCCAACCGCTCGGCATCGAGCTCAATGGGCTGCCGACCGCCGCCCCGCTTCTCGGCCCGGCGTTGTTTGGCGTGGTCGATCAGCACCCGGCGCATGGCTGTGGACGCCACGGCAAAGAAATGGGCGCGGTCCTGCCAGTCGGTCCCGCCGGCCTGCGCGATGCGCAGGTAGGCCTCGTGCACGAGGCCGACCGTGTCGAGCGTATGCCCGACGGCCTCATGGCGCAGTCGGGCCCGCGCCATGTGCTGCAGCCGCTCGTACACGTGGGGCAGCATGGCACCAAACGCGCCTTCGTCGCCTTCCCGCCAGCGCTTGAGGTAACCGGTAAGGTCGGGGGTGAAGCCGTTGGACATGGAACGCACTCGGATGGGCTGGCGATCGGGACGGGTCGGAGACGGATACCGACACCGACGGCCGACCACCGCGCAGGTCGGGGACGGACGCTCACTTGAATACAGCGAAATACTCGCGGCCGCCATTTCACGACTTCTGGCGGTCCCGAGCGTGGCCTCGGCTGCTGCAGTGGGCCATGAAAAACCCGGGCTGGGGATGTCGCTGCGTGGACACCTGACCCGATGGCGCGACAGGCGCGCCGCTCCGGGTCGTGCGGGTTTCGCTCAATCCCTCAGCCGAGAATACGTCGATGTCGACACTTCTGCGCCTGGCCACACTGGCTCCGCTTGCCCTGGCCGCCTGCTCTGACAACCCCACCGCTGACTCCCCGACGTCGCGGCCCGACCGTGTGCCCGCCGAAGTGGTGGGTACCTTCCGCCACTACGGCGCGCCCCTCACGGTGGGCGCCGGCAAGGCCCGCGCCTACGTCGTGCTGGATGAGCGGGCCAGCAATCGTCCGCTCGAAGTGGGTGTGGCGCTCGATGCCGCGGCCCTCGAGAGCCTGCCGGCTCCGGCCGCGCCACAGCCCGGCGGTGGCCACGATCATGCCAACTCTCACGAATACCTGCTGACGCTGCCGAATGGACATGGCACACCGTACCAGTTCATCACGCTCGACTGGAATGCGGCCGGGCATGAACCGCCGGGTATCTATGATCTGCCGCATTTTGACTTCCACTTCTACACCATCTCGCAGGCCGAGCGGAATGCCATCGATCCCGCCGACCCGCAGTTTGGTGCCAAGGCCGCGCGCTTCCCGGCCTCGGCGTACGTGCCGCCACGCTACATGGTGCTGCCGCCGCCACCGGCTCCGGTGAATGCCGTCCCGCGCATGGGTGTGCACTGGCTCGATGTGGCCTCGCCGGAACTGCAGGCACCCACGTCACCCAACCACAAGGCGTTCACGCACACGTTCATCCATGGGTCGTGGGACGGTCAGTTCATCTTCGACGAGCCCATGATCACGCGCGCCTTCCTGCTCACCAAGCCTGACCTCACGGTGCCCCTGACGCAGGCCGCGCAGGTGCAGAAGCCCGGCTACTATCCGACGACCTATCGCATCACCTACGATGCCACGGCGCGCGAATATCGCATTGCCCTTGGCAGCCTCGTGAAGCGGCAGTAAGCGTTGCCACGCACCACGGCGCGCGGCCGGTTCAGTTCAATCCGAACTCGCCGCGCGCCTGCTTGGCCGCCCGCTGGCCGACATCGCTGTCGGACAGCATCGCCTCGCGGGCACTGTCGTCCGCCACAGGGCGTGTGCCGTGTTCGTCGGTGCGCACCAGCGCCATGGCGTCCTCCCGCCGCGCCAGCAGCGTCCAGAACTCTCCCGCATCCGGATCGGCGTTCTCACTGGCCGGCAACAGGGCGTACATGGCCTTGTACATCAGACTGAACGCATAGAACAGTGCCAGCATGTCCGGCAGCACCAGCACAATGCGCGTGATGGCGTTGACATTGGCCACCTGATCGTTGAATGCCGGCGTGTTGAACGGCGCCAGCACCATGCGGTAGTTGATGACGAAATTCACCACACCGGCGGCGAGGTTGGTGAAGCCGATCAGCAGGGCCGCGCGGCGCATGGCCTGCCCGACGCTGGGCTCGTCCAGCAGACGATGCATCTGCGCTTCGCGATCGGGCGTGTCGGGGTCGAGCCCCTGCAAGGCAATGGAGCGCGTGACCGGACGGACGGAAAACGCGCTGAGCCCGAACACGAGGAAGGCCAGGAGATAGCTGGCGCTGTCCTTGAATGCGAACAACGCGCCGTCCACATACCAGAAGGCCAGTGCGCCGCGCATGATGGCCGAGGCACCACCATAGGTGGTGATGAAGTTGAAGCGCCGCGAAATGACGAGCAGGTCGAGCAGCACCCACGCCACCGGCACCAGCGCCGCCGTGAGGTACGCGGTGAGCGTCCCCAGTGGTGCGGTGCCGTACTTGAGAATCAGCACCGGTGCCACGGCACCGATGAGGATATCCAGCGTGAGCTTGACCGTCTTCGACATGAACCCGGAAGCTAGAGCCGCGAGGAGGCCGGAGGCAGTCCCAGTGCCGAGTTGAGCCAGCGCACGAAGGGCGTCAGGGCTGCATAGTGACGGGCCAGCGTGGCCGGCAGGCGGCTGCTGGTCACGTCGGCGTCAGTCAGCGCCGTGCCCACCGTGAACGAGGGGTAGCGCAGCCACTCCGCCGCCGGATGGTCGGGCGCGTAGCCCCGCGGCACGCGCGTCAGCCGGCCCTCCTCGTCCAACGCGCCAAAGCGCCGGCGGAACGCCTTGTCCTTCACGATGGCTTCAAATCCGTCCAGATCGTCCACCAGACATTCGCGGATCTTTTGCAGGGCCGGACGCGGCGGCATCCAGATGCCACCCCCGCAGAAGCTCTCGCCGGGCTTCACCTGGATGTAGAAGCCTGCGCCTCCGTGCACGGCCTCACTCACGATGCGTGTGCCGACATCGCGGTGAAAGAACCAGCAGGCCACGTGCGTTTTGTATGGCGACTTGTCCTTGCTGAAGCGCACGTCGCGGTGAATGCGAAACGCCGACCTCTTCGGCGATCCCACGATCTCCGGCGCAATCTCCGCCAACCGCACGTCCATCTCTTCAATCAGCGCGGCGAGCGGCGCCTTGAGTTCGCGCTCGTAGTCGCTGCGGTGCTCCTCGAACCACTCCTTGCGATTGTGACGTGCGAGACCGCGCAGAAATGTCAGCGCCTTGGGCGAAAAAGCGGGCTTGGCATCCATAATCGAGTCGATTCAGAACCGTGGAGAAGTCGCGCGCAACGAAAGGAAGTGTCCGCAGACGTCAGCGCATGCCCGACGACATGGCGCGGGCGATGGCCTGCGGCGTGCGCAGCGCAGGAAAGAGAAACTGCAGGAACAGACCACTGCGCTCACCCCAGGCCCGCTCGTCGTGCAGCGCGCCCGGTGCTTCGTGATAGGACAGATCGTGACCATCACGCCAGCCCTGCCGCTGCAGCATGCGATACAGGAGCCGTGTGCCCTTGAGCATGCGCGTCTCTCCGGTGCCCACGTCGAGCCAAATGCGAAGATCCGGGCGTCCGTCGTCGGAACTCGCGAGTTGGCGCACGATCCAGCGATCATCCCACCACACGCTGGGGCTCAGCAGCGCGAGCTTGCCGAAGATGGCGGAATGGGTGAGCCCCAGGTGCAGGCTCAGCAGCCCGCCCAGCGAACTGCCCGCGAGCCCGGTATCCTGTGGCCCGCGACGCGTGCGCCACTGTCGGTCCACCCAGGGCTTGATCTCGTACACCAGCATCTGCCCGTAGCGATCCGCCTGGCCACCGGCATCGTGCATGCTGTCGCGCGTCGGCGTGTACTCGTCGATGCGATCACGGCCCGCATTGCCGATGGCCACAAGAATCAGCGGCTCGATGACCTGCGCATGCGTCAGGGCACGCGCCGTCGTGTCCACGCCCCACTGCACACCGAAGGGTGAGAGCGGCAGGTCGTCGAACACATTCTGCCCGTCGTGCAGATACAGCACCGGATACCGCCGCGTGGGATCGGCATCGTAGTCGGGCGGCAGGCAGACAATCACGTCGTGCGGCTGCGGCAGAAACCGCGACCGCAGTTCCTGAAAGTGCAGCAGCGAGCCGACGGGCACCGCGGTGGGCGGCGCAAGATCCTGCGGCGCAGGCAGACCGGCGTGGAACATCCCGAATGCTAACCGGCACCCGGAGCACGACCAATCGGCAGCCGGCAGGCGACCATCGGCAATCGTGACCGAACGGGGACAGAATCGCGGCCCACCCGGTATGCCAACGCAACGCGTCAGCATCAGGCTGCAGCATGACACGAACGACGCGCTCCGCCCCTGCCGCCATCACGCGGCTGTCCCTGTTCACCGACACCTGGATGCCGCAGGTCAACGGCGTGGCCCGCACTCTCGAGCGACTGGTGAGCGAGTGTCACCGCCGCGGCATTGCCACCATGGTGGTCACACCCGACGACGGCTCGGTCGAGCCATCTGACGCGCCTTACCAGACAGCACGTTGGCCGGCGCGTCCCTTCTGGGCCTACCCGCAGTTGCACATGGCCACACCCTCCACCGCCCGGGCCCGGGCGCTGCTGGAAGACTTCCGGCCTGACCTCGTGCATGTCGCCACGCCGTTTGGTGTGGGCCTCTCGGGCCGTCAGGCGGCGCGCGCGCTCGACCTGCCGCTGGTGAGCTCATACCACACACACTTCACGGCCTATCTGCGGCACTATCGCCTGCAGCATCTCGATGCCGTGGCCTGGCCCTTCCTGCGCTGGTTTCACAACGGCGGCCGCGCCACCTTTGCGCCCACACAGCACGTGGCCGACCAACTCAGCGCGCAGGGATTCCGCGGCGCAGCGGTCTGGAGTCGTGGCATCGATACCACGCGCTTCCATCCGGGACGGCGCTCAGTGGAGCGACGCCGCGCGCTTGGCGTTCCCGATGATGCCCTGCTCTGCTGCTACGTCGGTCGCCTCGCCCCGGAAAAGGGCATCGACGTGGCCATCGAGGCGCTGCGTCCCTTGCTGGCCGCGCAACCCGATCGCCTGCGCTTTCTGCTCGTTGGCGATGGGCCGGCCGAAGCGCGTCTCCGTGACTCGGCGCCCGCGGGTGTGCTGTTTGCCGGACGACAGGAAGGCGCGGCACTCGCCGAGTGCTACGCGTCGTCGGATCTGTTCGTGTTTCCCTCGGTCACCGAGACCTTCGGCAACGTGGTGCTCGAGGCCATGGCCTCGGGACTTTGCGTGGTATCGCACCACGCAGGTCCCACGCATGAGTTCGCGCATCGCGGCACGGCGTATCCTGTGGACGTGACATCAGCCAAGGCGCTCCGCCACGCCGTGCTCAACCTCATGCGGGACCCGACACGGCGCGCGACGCTGGCCGCCGCAGCGCTGCAGGAAGCGCAGCGCCGCGACTGGCCCTCCGTGTGGGACCGACTCTTTGCCGACTACACTCGCGTGCTGCAGGAGCTGCCCGCGTCACGTCAGGCGCTGCCCCACGCGGCCTGATGCGAGATGTGACATGCGTGCCGTCATCCGGCACAGACCGCCGCGGCGGTGAGCCAGTTCAGCCCACCAGATCGCCGGGCCGCTCGCCTCGCACGAAGGCATCCACGTTGGCCAGCGCGCGCATGCCCATGTTCGTACGCGTCTCGATGGTCGCGCTGCCCAGATGCGGCAGCAGCACCACCTGCTCCATGTCCTTGAGCTCCGCCGTCACACTGGGTTCGAACTCGTACACATCGAGCCCCGCACCGGCGATGCGCTGCTCCTTGAGCGCGGTCACCAGCGCCGCCTCGTGCACCACGTCGCCGCGCGCCGTGTTCACCAGATAGGCGTGCGGCGGCATGAGTGCCAGGGTCTCGGCATTCATGAGATGCCGGGTCTCCGGTGTGGCCGGACAATGCAGCGACACCACATCACTGCGCTGCAGCAGCTCCTCCAGCGTGGCTGCCCGTTCGGCACTGGCCGGACCCGCCGTGGCCGGATCGTCGATGCGCGGATCACGCGGCGCATGCCAGAGGATTTTCATTCCGAAGGCCTCGTGCGCAATGCGTGCCACCGCGCGGCCAATGCGGCCGTAGCCCACAATGCCCAGCGTCTTGCCACGCAGTGTGCGGCCCAGCATGAACGTGGGACGCAGACCGCTCCACGCCCCGCTGCGCAGATGCCGTTCGCCTTCGCCCAGACGGCGCATGGTCATGAGGATGAGCGCGATGGCCACATCCGCCGTGTCATCCGTTACCACATCGGGCGTGTTGGTGACGGTAATGCCCGCGCGCCGCGCCGATTCGAGCGCGATGTGATTCACACCCACTCCCACATTCGCGAGCAGCTTCGTGCGAATGCTGGTGGTGTCGAAGATCCCCGGGTGCCACTTGTCCGTAACCGTGGTGATGACCACGTCGGCCTGCTGCAGCACCTGCGCCATCTGCTCGGCCGTGAGCGCGACGTCCGTGCGATTGAAGAGCGCGTCATAGCGCGCCGCCACCGCGGCCTCCACGGCCTCCGGCATCTTGCGTGTGACCACCACGCGCAACGAGCGAGTGTCCGCGCTCATGCCGTCACCCGCCATTCGGCCAGCGCCGCACCCACACCCTTGCCAAGCGGCACCTCAATGCCCGCGTCGCACAGCGCCATCTCGACACCGGCCAGCGCGCCGGCCAGCGTGAGCGCGTTCATGTCGCCCAGATGACCAATGCGGAACACCTTGCCCGCCAGTTCCGCGAGCCCTGAGCCCAGCGCGATGTCATAGCGCGTGAACGCCAGGTCGATGACCCGCCGCGCGTCCTGCCCCTCGGGCACCAGCACGGCCGTGAGCGAGTTGCTGGCAATCTCGGGGCGCCTGGCACAGCTGCGAAGTCCCCAGGCGTGCACGGCGGCGCGCACACCCGACGCGAGCCGCGCATGCCGCGCCGCCACGTTGTCCATGCCTTCGTCCAGCAGCATCGTGAGCGCCTCGTCGAGTCCGTACAGCAGTGACAGCGCCGGCGTGCTGGGGAAGTAGCCCTGCGCGTTGTTGGCGCGCATGGCGCGGATATCGAAGTACGCGCGCGGCATCGTGCACTGATCCACACGCGCGAGTGCTTTCTCACTCAGGTACAGAATGCCAAGGCCAGCGGGCAACATGAAGCCCTTCTGCGAACCGGTGATGGCCGCGTCCACACCCCAGCGATCGAACTGGAAGTCGAGACTGGCAATGGAACTCACGCCGTCCACCAGCAGCAGCGCCGGATGCCCGGCGCGATCCATCGCCGCACGCACCGCCTCAACATTGCAGGTCACACCGGTGGCGGTTTCGTTGTGCACCAGCAGCACCGCCTGGATCTCGTGGCCGCGATCAGCCACCAGGGCCGCTTCGATGCGCGCCGGATCGGCGGCCTCGCCCCACGGCTCCTCCAGCACATCCACCTGATAGCCCAGGTTGCGGGCCGTCTGAATGAACAGGTGCGAGAACTGGCCGAAGCGCGGCGCCAGCAGACGGCCGCCCGGATTGATCGTGTTCACCAGCGCCGCTTCCCACATGGCCGAGCCGGTGGCGGGAAACACGAAGGCCTCGCCTCGCGTCTGATGCACGACCTGCGGCAGTCGCGACAGAATGGAGCGCGTGAAGGCCGGAAAGGTCGAAGACCGATGGTCCTCCATCTGGCGATGCATCGCCCGCTGGAGACGGTCGGGAACGGGCGTCGGCCCGGGAATCTGCAGGAAGTGGCGGCCGGCCATGCGAGGTGGGAGAGGTCGAAACGAAGAATGAATCAGGCGGGGAGACTGCCGAGGGCACTGCTCAGGCTACGTGCTCGGCCTCGGCAGTGCTGGCGGACACGTGTGGAGTGGTCGGCGCGTCCTCATCAATCTGCGGCTCGGCGTCTTCTGCATCCCGATCGGCATCAGCAGCATCGTCACTGCCGGGATCGAGCACACGAATGAGGCGACGACAAAGGCGCGTGAGGCGGGTCTTCTGCTCACCGCTCAATTCGCGCATGAGCCCCAAGATGGCCTCGGTGCGTACGGGGCCAACGTCGGCCAGCAGCACGTGGCCGGCCTCCGTGAGATACACCGAGATGAAGCGACGATCTACCGCATGACGCTCGCGGCGCACGAGACCACGGCCCTCGAGCGCGTCGATGATGGCCGTCATCTGTGCCTTGCTGCGCCCGAGCGCCTCGGCCAGCTCCTGCTGGTGCACCGGGCCACGCTGCTGCAGCGTCTCCAGCACCCCGAACTGCGAGGCCGAAAGGCCGAAGGCGTGCGTCGCCGCCTCGACATGGGTAGCCGACAGAGCGGCCACACGTTGCAGCGCCCCGTAGGCGTCGAGCGCTCGGCGGCGTTTCTTGTCACCCTTGCTCATGGGCTCGGGATTGCGAGTGGAGGAGTCAGGCGCGCAACAGGCCGGCGTGGCGCGCGGCCACGCGTTCGGCCAGCACCGACGCCACGGCCATGATCGTTTCCTGTGGATTGACGCCAAGCGCCGTCGGCAGCACGGAACCATCGGTAATGTACACACCGCGCACCCCATGCCGCTCTCCATCGGGTGTCGTAACCGAGGTGTGACGTGCCACGCCCATGCGACAGGTCCCGTTGACATGTGCGGAGAAGAGCGCCAGCCCGTTGGGGTGCACCCCGCCCGCGAGCATGGCAACGTCCCGTTCATGCCGCACCACGCGTGGCTCGCTGTGCATGCTGCCCACTTCCCGCGCCCCGGCCGCGAGATGCAGGCGGGCCATGGCCTGAATTGACGCCGACACCCGTGCCGCGTCTTCCGTGCTCAGACGGTAGCGGATGGATCGCGCGCCGCGTCGGTTCACCGACACCTGTCCACTCGACTGGGTATGGCGGGCCCCATCCCGCGTCAGCCCGATGGTCACACCAAGATGACGATACCGGGCCATGCAGCGGGCATGCGCGTCACCGAATCCGGGCAGAGCCGCGGCCGTGAAGCTGGGCAACATCGGCGGTGTTTCGATCCAGAATCCGTAGTTGCTGTCCTGCCACTGCAGGAACTCGTCGCAGACCGTACTGAGCGGAATGCCGGCGCTGGCCACGATCTCCTCGTCGTAGTGCGCGTACACCGCCGTGGTGGGATGGAGACGCAGCCACTGCCCCACGGCGTCGCCGCCCAGCCCGGACTGCTGCAGCAGCACCGGTGTCTCGACGGCGCCGGCGGCACAGAGCACCAGCGGCGCTTCAATGTGCAGCGTACTCACCTGCCCGTTGGCATGACGTCGGGTGGCCACCACCCGCTTGAGCGGCGGCGTGCCCTGCTGCATGGGGCCTCGGTCACGCTCCAGCACCTCGATGCGCAGCGCGCGCGTGGCCGTGAACAGGGTGGCGCCGGCCGCGAGCGCACGCGGGACATACGTGACATCGACGGATTGCTTGGCCCCATGGCGACAGCCGATGCCGCAACTGCCGCAGCGCTGGCAGCCGACCACGTTCAGGTGCCCGGCGCGGGCACGCCAGCCCAAGGCGCCGGCGCCCGCCAGCAGTTTTGCGTTGTTGGCCGAGTGCGCCGTGTCCGGCACCAGGCTCGCATGCACTTCGCGTTCGATGCGTTCGAACACCGGAGCCATGTCCGACGGACTCATGCCGCTGATGCCATGATGCGCCGCCCATTCCGCCAGCACGAAGTCGGGCGTGCGCAGCATGATCATCCAATTCACGAGCGTGGACCCGCCCACAACCTCACCCTGCACCAGCGAAATGGCCGCGTCATCGGTGCTGCGCAGGCCACCGTCGGCGTAGAGCCGCTCGATCTGCCGCGCCTCGTTGTCGTCAAAGTCGCTGGCGCGGTGCCAGTGCCCCGCTTCGAGCATGATCACGCGATAGCCCGCCTCGGCCAGACGCGCCGCGGCCACCGCGCCGCCGGCGCCGGTGCCGATGACCACCACGTCGGCCGCCACGCGACCCGTGGGTGTGGACGGGTCCACGTCGAAGCGCTCGGGCATGGGACTCCAGGCCCCGCGCTCCCCCGCTCGGGGGCTGCCCACCGGCTCGTGCTCGCGCGGGACCATTTCGGGTCCCGCGAATCCGATGGCCCGTGACACCACCGGGTCGGCGTAGTGCACCGCCAGAACGAGTCGCCGCAGCGTCTGCACCGCCGAGCGCAGCACGGCGATCGGGGAACGTGTCCAGCGGGCAAGTCGCTCAGCCTGCGCCTCGGGTGTCAGCGAGGCGAAGGCCGTCGGCATGCTGCCGACCAGCAAACCGCCAAGTGGCGAGGCAAGCAGACGGATGGCCTGCCCCACCTGCCGACGCTTGTCGGCCGGCAGTGTGTGCAGCCGCGCGTCCACCCGTTCGGCCATGGGGGGAAGCGCCGCATCCGCCGCCGGAGCGCCGCGCAGAATGGCCTGGGCCAGGGCGTCGAGCGCGCGCCGCTCACTCGTGGAGAGAAAGGGTCCCCGCGCAGCATAAGTCCCGCCGTCCGACTGGGTCGGAGGCGGGACGGATGCGTCGCCCGCACGGGGCGACGGTGCTGTTGTCGGTGCTGCGGGAGAATCGGGCGGCGGGGTGGCCATGCGGGGACATTGCCGTCTGCCTCGCACCGCCGCCAGACCTCGGAAGCTGCGCCTACCTGATGAAGGTGCTCAGCGGCTGCTGGAGGCGAAGATATCCCGTGTTTCCTGATGCGTCAGCACCCAGATGCTGTAGCCACCGAACAGTGTCCCGAACGGCCAGCGGAAGAGACGGAGCACCGAAACCAGCAGGATGACCCAGCGCGCCCAATTCTGGTGGTTGAGCAGCGCGAGACCGGCCAGAAGCCCGAAGAGGCTGATGACGCCGATGATCACCGCGACGACCGCGCTGGTGACCGTGCCCACCACCATGACCACCGGGTTGAGCGTGGCGAGCGAGCTGAAGAGGCCGCCAAACAGGGCACCGGCCGCCATCAGGAGACCAATGGCGCTGTAAAGCAGATTGACGAGGCCGACGACCTTGATGTGGGTGCGCACCGAACCGACTCCATGCGTGAGGGTTAGTCAGCCCTACGCGGGAGAAGGTGGCGGGATTCAGACCGCTGCCAGCGTGTCAGTCCGTATCGCCCGACCTGCCGTATCGCCCGACCTGCCGTATCGCCCGACCTGGCGTCGCGCGGTCAGGCCGACGCCTTGCTGGCCGATCGTCGGCTGTCCACCAGGCTCACCAGCGCCACGCCCCCGACGATGATGGACATGGCCACCCAGGCGGACGCGGGCAACCGCTCGCCACCCAGAGCCACCCCCAGCAGTACGGCCACCACCGGATTGACGTAGGCGTAGGTGCCGACGGCCGTTGGGCTGGCCACCTTGAGTAGCCACATATAGGTGGAGAAGCCAACAAGTGAGCCGAAGATGACCAGATAGAGTAGCGATAGTGCGGAACGTGTGGACACAGTATCCAGACTCACACGCTGCCAGTCACCCAGCGCCATCGACAGCACAATCAGCAGCGCGCCGCCCGTCAGCATCTGCATGGCAATGGCCATGGACGCCGGCTTGGCCTGTTGCGCCGTGCGCGAATAGAGCGAGCCGATGGTCCAGGACAGTGAGCCCATGGTGAGCACCACCGCGCCCACCGGATCCACCGCCGTCAGTCGCGAACTGCCGGTGGGCATGACCAGCAGGCCCACGCCCACCAGTCCCACCACCACGCCGGCCAGCTGGGCCACCCGCGGACGCTTGCCCTGCCAGGCCTCACAGAGCACCAGCCAGAGCGGGACGGTGGCCACCAGCACCGAGGCCAGACCGGAACTCACGCGGCGGCTGGCCCAGGACACCGCCCCGTTGCCCACAAAGAGCAGCAGTCCACCCACAATGGCCGCGTCCCGCCACTGGGCCTTCGTGGGGGCGGCGGCCCCGCGCAGGCGATTCCAGCCGTAAAGCGCCGCGCCTGCAACCAGGAAGCGCAGGGCACCCATAAAGAATGGTGGAATCGTTTCCACCCCCCATTTGATGGCCAGATACGTCGAGCCCCACACCACATAGATGATGAGGAATCCGGCGATCAGCTGAAAACGGGTGGCGGACGGCGTTTCGTGCAAAAAGCCCTGAGTGTTTCCCACGTGTCCCTTAACTGCTCTGATTGTGGCCCGACTTTAGTGAGCGCATCACCGCGCTGCCAGCGGTCAGCCCACCCGCCAGCACATACAGATAGAACGTGTAAAACCGCCACCAGAGCAGCGACGACACAAACACGGCGGGTGGCATGGCGTCCCGCAGCACCGTTGCGAAGGCGCCCTCGATGAACCCGCCACCGCCGGGCGCCGGCACCACAACCCCGCCGTAGAACAGCGCCAGTGGCCACAGCACCAGCGGCGCCAGGTTGTCGAGCGTGACCGGAAACTCCGGCGCCGACAGGAAGACCAGCAGCGGCAGCGTCGCCACCTTGCCCAGCACATGCAGCACCGAGCCGCCCAGGGCCAGCGCCATGTGCCCCGGATGCGCATGCCGCAGTGCCGACACCGATCGCCGCAGCCCACGCAGCAGCCGCTGCACCGCGCGCCAGCCGCCGGCCGACACCCGCAGCCTGGCCGCCCACTCGGGCACCGGTCCGCGCGCATGATGTCGGGACAGTACCCAGCCCACCGCGCCCAGCGTCAACACCAGCGTGCTGTAGCCACCCACCAGCGCCGCCAGACCGGCCGCCGACGCCCCGCGGCCGTGAAACACCACCGCCAGCGCGGAGCACACCAGCAGCAAACTCCACATCTCGAGAAAGAGTTCGAGAAAGAGCACCAGCACGCGCTCGGCCGCACCTGTGCCACTTTCCGCGAGCACCAGGTAGCGGGCCGGCTCCGCGCCCGACCGGGCTGGCGTGATGGCCGCCGCGAAGTCACCCGCCAGACACACCCGGAGCGCGGTGGCAAAGCGCAGCGGGATGCCGCAGGCCCGGGCCGACGCCTGGATCTTGAAGGCGCGCGTCAGCAGCTCGGCCGTGACCGTGGCCAGCGCCACCGCGTGCACCGGCCAGGCCAGCCAGGGCATGCCCGTCTCGGGCCAGTGCGGCAGCACCACCCACGCCGATGCGCCCAGCATGAGAGCAAATGACAACAGCGTGATCAGCCAGCGGGCGCGGGTCATGGCGCAAGATAGTCGCCATTTCGCGTCGGCCGACGCAGTATCAGACGGGCGGCGTTTCTTGCGGCGCTCCCTGCTTTGCCCCTCCTCCATCCCACCGCCCGTCGAGGCCCCTCATGTCCACACTCTCCCGTCGCGCCTGGCTGCGCACCACCGGTCTTGGCCTCGGCGCCACAGCGGCACTCCCCGGACTGCTGCCGGCAGCCGAGATGGCGCGCGTGTTGGAGAACCCCTCGTACCCGGACATGCTCGCGCAGCTCGAGCGCGATGTGACGACGGCGCGTCGCGCGGCGGGACCCATTCGGCTCTCCTTCAACGAGAACCCGTTTGGCATGTCACCCAGGGCCAAGGACGCCCTCATGGGTTCGTGGGCGCAACACACCTGGTACATGCCACCCATTCGGCAGGAAATCCGCCGCACCTTTGCGCAGCACGTGGGTGTGCCGGAGGATCATGTGCTGGTCACGCAGGGATCGAGCGAGGTGCTGGGCATTCTTGCCATGGCCTATGCGCTCGAGGGCGGCGAGATCGTGGCGCCCTGGCCCACGTTCGAGGACCTGCCGCGCTGGGGCGAGACACTGCGCGCCACCGTGCACAAGGTGCCGCTCGATCAGCATCTCGATCACGACCTCTACACGATGGACGCCAAGATCGGCAGCGGCACGAAGCTCGTGTTTGTCTGCAATCCCAACAACCCCACGTCCAACCTCGCCGACGACAAGGCCCTGCGTGAGTTCGTGTCCAATGTGGCGCGGCGCACGCCGGTGATCGTGGACGAAGCCTACTTCGACTTCGTCGATGTGCCGGGACACAAGAGCATGGTGGACCTCGTGCTCAAGGGCGAGCAGGTGATCGTATCGCGCACTGCCAGCAAGATTCACGGCCTGGCCGGCCTGCGCGTGGGCTTTGCCGTGGCGCGTCCCGACATCATTGCCCGCCTGCAGCAGTACGTGACCGGCGACGCCAACGTGTTTGGCCTGCATGCGGCCAACGCCTCACTGCAGGACGTGGAGTATCAGACGTTTGTGAAGCAGAAGAACGCCGAAGGGCGCAAGCTGCTGCTCGACACACTGGCGCGCCTGGGCAAGAAGGCCGCGCCGTCGCAAACCAACTTCGTGTTCTTCCAGAGCGGCAAGCCGGTGCAGCAGCTGCAGCGGCATTTTGAGAGCAAGGGCTTTCTCATCGGGCGCGCGTTCCCGCCGTACACCGACCGGTGCCGTGTCTCCATCGGTACGCCGGAAGAGATGCGGCAGTTCGTGGCCGAGTTGCCGGCGGCGCTGGCGTAGGCCTTTCGCCCGGGATCAGGTGCCACGCGGCTTGGCGCGCCGCGTGGCCTCTGCGGTGAGGGGATCATCGGGCCAGGGGTGCCGCGGATAGCGGCCGCGCAGATCCTTGCGCACCTCGAAGTAGCCCGTGCGCCAGAAGCCCGCGAGATCCCGCGTGACCTGCACCGGGCGTTGCGCCGGCGAGAGCAGGTGCAGCGTGACGGGGACTCGCCCGTCGAGCAGCAGCGGCGTGCTCGTCCAGCCGAAGACTTCCTGCAGCTTCACGGCCAGCACCGGCGCGTCGGGGCTTCTGTAGTCCACGGCAATGCGCGACCCGCTTGGCACTTCGAGATGGGTGGGTGCCAGCCGATCGAGCGCCGCCCGTCTCTCCCAGGCAACGAGTGACGCGAGGGCGTCGTGCCACGGCAGCTTTTCGAGCTGCGTCCAGTTGCGCAGGCCGTCGAGATACGGGCCGAGCCACTCGTCCAGCGTATTCACCAGCGCGTCGTCGGAAACGTCGGGCCAGGTGCTGCCGAAGTGGTGCAGAAAGGCGAGCCGTTCGCGCAAACGTGTGGCGCTCTCACTCCACGGCCAGGCGGACGCGCCGATCTTCGTGAGCTGGGCAATCCAGAGCGCACGAACCTGCTCGGCGTCCACTTCGCGCAGCGGCCTTTCTTCGATGGTGATGGCACCGAGCTTCACGCGTTCCACCGCCTTCACACTGCGGCTGCGCTCATCCCACTCGACGCCGCGCTCCCTGCTGAGCTGATCCTGCACCTCCGGCCAGAGATCCTGGAGTGACACGGGGGCCGCGCGCGCCACGCGATACTCCGGCGGTTGCCCATCGAGTTCGGCAATAGCCAGCCAGGGTTCGTCGAACAGCGCATCACCGCGCGTGACCACCGCGCCGCTACCGTTGCGCAGCAGGTAGCGACCTTCGTTGCCGGGCCGCCGCTGCGCCACGCGATCGGGGAAGGCGAGGGCGACGAGCACACCGACGTCGACGTCGGCCTGGCTACCGCCAGCTGCTGCCTTCTGTGCGATCTCTTTTCCGTTCTGCCTCACTCGCCGCAGCGCGTCACGATCCACCCGCGCGCCGTGCAAGGACACCTCACGATCGTCGTGCAGCAGCGCTTCCAGGCGAAGACGCAGATCCGCCGGCGCGCGCGCCGGTCCGTCCACCCGCAACACATCACGCTCCTCGAGCAGCGCCGCGACCTGCGCTCCCGGCAACCCGGCGCCGCGCGCAGTTGCCACGAGCACCAGATGCGCGAGTCGCGGCTGCAGCGGCAGCGCGGCCATGAGCCGACCATGCGCGGTGATGCGCCCGTCAGCGTCGAGCGCGCCGAGTTCCCGCAGCAGCTCCCGCGCCTGCGCAAACGCACCGGCCCGCGGTGCGTCCAGCCAGCGCAACTGCGAAGGATCGGCGATGCCCGCATCGGCCAGTTCGAGCGCCAGCGACGACAGATCGGCGTCGAGAATCTCCGGTCGCGTGGCGGCCGCCATGCCGTGCTCTTCCTGCACATCCCAGAGGCGATAGCACACGCCCGGCGCCACACGCCCGGCACGGCCTCGGCGCTGATCAGCCGACGCCCGGCTCACGCGTGTCGTGGCGAGTCGCGTGAGACCGGCCGCCGCATCATGACGGGCCACACGCGACAGGCCGGCATCCACCACCACGCGCACACCTTCCACGGTCAGGCTGGTTTCCGCCACGCTGGTGCTCAGCACCACCTTGCGCGTACCGGGCGGTGACGTGGCCAACGCCGCGTCCTGATCGGCCAGCGACAGGCTGCCGTGCAATACGTGCACACGCACCGTGTCCGGCACCCAGGACGCGAGCCGCGAGGCCACACGCTGCTGTTCGCTCATGCCGGGCAGAAACACCAGCACATCGCCGTCATGTGCGTCCAGTGCTTCACGCAGCACACGACTCACTGTGACATCCAGCCATTCATCGCGGCGCGGCGGACGGTACTGCGTGTCTACCGGATACGCGCGGCCCGCGCTTCGAACGATGGGCGCCGGGCCCGCTGCGTCGGCGAGCAGTCCCGCGACCGCCTCGCCGTCGAGCGTGGCCGACATGACCACGAGCCGCAGGTCCTCGCGCACCTGCTGCGTCTCCAGCACCAGCGCCAGTCCCAGATCCGCCTGCAGCGAGCGTTCGTGAAACTCGTCGAACAGCACAGCCCCGTAGCCCTCGAGGGTCGGATCGGCCGACAGCAATCGCGTCAGCACTCCCTCGGTCACCACTTCAATGCGCGTGCGCGCGGACACCCGCGTCTCGCCGCGCACCCGGTAGCCCACCGTGTCGCCCACCGACTCTCCACGCAGCCGCGCCATGTAGTGCGCCGCACTGCGCGCGGCCAGGCGTCGGGGCTCGAGCATGAGAATCCGCTGCGTGCCCAGCCACGGCGCGTCCAGCAGCGACGGCGGCACGCGCGTGGTCTTGCCCGCGCCGGGTGGTGCCTCAAGCACCGCGGCCACGCGCGTGGCCAGCGCGGCGTGCAGCGCCGGCAGTGCCTCATCAATGGGCAGCGTCACCTCACCAACCCGAGCGGCCATGCGGTTCAGCGACGCCGCCGCGTCGGGCCGTCCAGTTGCTGCACCAGCCACTGCTGCGCGCGCTCGATCACATCGTCCACCCCACTGCGCACCGCGCGCACCGACAATCGCGCGTCCACCACCGGCGTGATGCCCACACGCTGCCACGTGGACTGATCGATGCGGCGCAATTCGTGCGCAGGCAGATCGAGCAGCAGATTGCCGGGCAGCGACACCTGCACGGCTTCGGCGGGTGAACCGGAGCTCGCACTGCCCATGAACGTCACTTCGGCGGCGCCCTCGAGCGCCAGCGCGAGGCGCTCCATGGCGCCGCTCGTGCGCTCGTCCACAAGCGCCACGACCCGCCCCGCAAAGTGTCCGCTGGTGTCGCCACGCGACACGCGGGCCCGCGTTTCGCGTTCGTCGGGACACTGCGCCGCCGCCTCACGCAGCGTGAGGGCGAGGCAGGGGGAGGATTGATAGCGATGCAATTCCACCGCCGTCACCGCCACCGGGCGCGTGCGCAGCGCGGCCAGTACGCGCTCGCCCACCACACTGCTGTCCGCCAGCGCGCCGCGCAGATCCACAATCCAAGCCCGCGCGGCACGGTACCGCGCAATGGCATCATCCACCGTCTGATCGGTGAGGCGATTCACATCGAGGTAGGCGATGCCGTTGGGCAGCGCCATGGCGGCGGCCTGCTGCGGACGCTCGACCTGCGCCAGCAGCGCCGGATACGCGAGCGTGCGCGGCACGGCCAACTGTCGCTCACGGCCCGTCACCTCGCGAAGACGCACGAGGGAGTTGCCGGGAGGCCCGTAGGGCAACTGCGCCATCAGCAGACGCTGGCGCGTCCATTCATTGGGCGCGGACACGTCACGCTGATGATCGATGAGCCAGGACGGCAGGGGATAGCCGTCCACCGCCGTGAGTTCCTGACCGGTCTCGAGCCCGAGCGCGCGCGTCACCGAATCACGCACCACGTCACGAATGATCGCGCGGCCTTCCACCCACTGCACACGAAACGGCAGGGCCGCCACACCGCGCGCGCTGTCCATGGTGGCACCCGTCACACGCACCTGCGCGTCGTCAAAGGCTCCCACCATGGCCCGCACCGTGGCGGCGTACTCCACCGCATACCGCGCCGATTCGAAGCGTGGCAGCGCGCGCTCGAACACGGCATCCGCGTCGTCGTCGTACAGGTCGCGGTGTGCATGCCGTGCCCGCATGCTGCTCCAGATCCGCGCCGCGGCCAGCACACGCGCCCCCATGAAGGGATACGGATCGCGGTCATAGTAGCCCGGCAACTGCGCGGGCGCGCGCACCACCGGCAGACGGGACGCGCGCACGTAGCGCTGCGTGCGCAGCATCTCGAGCGCGACGCGACGGGCCGGGTTGCTGTCCGTGGGCGTGGGCGCCGACACCACCGTGTCTGCGCGCAGGTCGCTGCTGCCATCGGCGTGCAGCAACTCGCCCGTGCGCAGCCGCAGCTGCAAACCCTCACGCAGTGGAATCACCACGCTCGGCACCAGCGCGTCGTCGCGCAGGCCGTCTTCTGCCACGAGGGTGGCCCGTCCGCTGGCCACCAGGCCCAGCACGGCGCGTGGCAGGACGGTTTCCGCGTTGGCCAGCACCACCACATGCCGCGTACCCGTGTCCTGCGGCAGAATCAATCGACCGTCACGCAGCACCCAGGCGTCGTCAAATCGCCAGGATCCGGCGAGCTCACGCGCTCCGCCCACGCGCCGCACCCGCACGCTGCTTTCGGTGAAGGGCATCGAAGCCAGCCGCTCCACCAGCGCTGTGCGCGCAAAGAAGGCCTCGACGCTGTCCACCAGTGTGCGACCCGCCGTGGCGCGCAGGTCGAGGACCACACGCGAAGGCACGGCGCGCAGTGCCGTGCGTAGCCCCACGTCGGCGGCTTCGGCGTACACCGACGCCGTGGGCAGCTGCAGCACGAGAATGCTGTCGGCGGTTTGCTCGACGTTCACCACATCCACCCGTGTGAGCGGCCGCCGGTCGTCCGCATCATCGGCCGTCTCCACACGCGACAGCGGGTCCTGCAGCGCACCAAGAAACCGTCGGTACGCGAGGGCCAGCGCCTCCGGTGTGTCGGCACGCCGCACCAGCGTCACAGCCCGGATGAAGGCGGAGTCCAGCGGCGCGCCACGCACCGCCACGGCCGGATGATGCAGCGACGCCAGATGCCACACCCATGCAAGGCGCATGAGCCGCGCGGTGCCGGCCGAATCGGAGGCGGCCGCATCGGGTTCCGGGTCAGCCGGCGCCGGTGGCAGCGCCACCACCGGGCGGATGGCCGGCACTTCGCGCACCACCGGGCCGGCGCTGCCCACGTCCGCCGATCGCGCGGGGGGCAGGCAGGCCGACACGGGCAGCGCGGCGCTGCCCAGCAGCCACCAGAAGGGTCGCCAGAAGGGTCGTCGGCAGCGGTCAGCTGCGACCGTGGACCATCGCGCGGGACTCGTCATCTTGCAAAGATACCGCAGGCCGCGCATTCGTCCGACAGCCGGCCTTCTTCTTTCCACGCGCTTTCGCCCATGACCGACCTGACCGGTACCCAGCGGCTCTACTACGACGATGCGATGCTGCTGCGCTTCAGCGCCTCCATCGTGGCGCTCGCCGACGACGGGCGCCGCGTGTATCTCGACCGCAGCGCCTTCTACCCCACCTCCGGTGGCCAGCCGCACGACACCGGTGTGCTCGCGGACGTGACCGTCGTGGAAGTGGTGGACGAGGACGACCGGGTGGCGCACTGTCTCGCCGAACCGGTCGGCTTGCCGGTGGGCGCCATGGTCGTGGGCCAGGTCGACCGCGCACGACGTCGCGACTTCATGCAGCAGCACACGGCCCAGCACCTGCTGTCCGCGCTGCTCGCCGACCGATACGGCTGGCCCACGGTCAGTGTGCATTTCGGCGACGTCACCAGCACCGTGGATGTGAGTGGCGTCGAAGGCCTCTCCGCCACGCAGCTGGCACGCATCGAGCATGAGGTGAACGAGGCCATCGTGGCCAACCACGCGGTGACCGTGAGTTACGAGGACGCCGCCACCGCCACCGGTCTCCGCAAGGCAAGCGATCGGGACGGCATGCTGCGCATCGTTTCCATTGAGGGACTCGATCGCAGCGCCTGTGGCGGGACGCACGTCGCGCGCACCGGGGAGCTGGGCATGCTGCTGATGCGTGGCGCCGAGAAGACCCGCGGACACACCCGCCTTGAGTACGTCTGCGGGGAACGGGCCGTGCGACGGGCGCGGGCCGATGCCGAGTTGCTGGAACGTACGGCCCGTCCGCTCTCCGCGGCGCCTGACGATCTGCCGGTGCTCGTGCCGCGGCAGCTCGAGCGCCTCAGTGAACAGGACGCTGAAATCCGCCGCCTCCGAAAGGCGCTTGCCGGATACGAGGCTGCGGCGCTGTGGCAGCAGGCGGCACCAGACGCGTCGGGCCTTCGTCGTCTGCGTCACGAGGTCGAGGGGCCCGTGAAGGACGCCGAGGCGCTCGCGCAGGCCTGTGTGGCACTCGGCCACTGTGTCATGCTGGTGACAAGCCGCACAACCGGAGGGGTACTCATCGCCACTGCTGCCGACAGTGCCGTCGACGCCGGTGCGAGCCTCAAGGCCGCCCTGCAGGCGGTTGGTGGCCGCGGCGGTGGTTCGCCGCGCCTGGCGCAGGGCAGCGTGCCGGATCTCGCACGCCTGCCCGAACTGTTGTCCGCCCTTGGCTTCTGATTCTCACGGGATCAGCCGGGGCGTTACTCCCGACTTGATCCCTGGAGGATCTGATGCTGATGTCGAATTCCCGCTCCACTCGCGCCACCGTCACGCCGCTGGCCGGCGCCGCGCTACTGCTTGCCGCCACCATGCTGTCCTCGTCGGCGGCGGCACAGGGCTTTCCTCGGGCCGAGTCGCGCTACGGCGTGCTGGCCGGCGCGTCCATTACGTCCATCAGCGACCTCGATGGCGACCTGGCCGGCGAGTTGGGCACACAAATCACCAGCAAGAGTCGCGCTGGAGCGCAGGCGGCGTTCTACGCGCGGCTCCCGCTCAAGGGCGCACTCTCGCTGCAGCCCGAGCTGCACTACATCCAGAAGGGCGGGAAGCTCGAAGTCACCTCCACCGAGCTGGGCAGCGAATCGGGCGAACTGGGCGTGCGCCTCGGCTACCTCGAAGTGCCGGTGCTGCTCCGCCTCGATATCGGATCTGGCGGCTGGCGGCCGTTTCTCACGGCCGGACCGACCTTTGCGCTCCGCACCAACTGCAAGATCTCTCTGGGAACCTCGGACGCCAACATCAGCACCGATTGCGACAGCGGTGACGTGGACGAAGAGGGGGGCAGCAGCAGCGAGGACCCGTTCAGCAAGACGGATGTCGGCGCGAGTGCCGGCGCAGGCCTCGCCGGTTCCCTCATGGGCCGCTCCGTCTTCGTGCAATTGCGCTACAATCAGGGACTCACCAGCGTGGCCAACGACGCGCCGTCCTCGATGAAGCCGAAGAATCGCGGATTCTCACTCATCGTCGGACTGGGCTTCTGAGGCTGCGGCCTCCGTCTGTCACGTCCAGCACGGCCACCATGCGTATCGATCGCCCTGCCGAAGGGGAGTGCGCTCCCTACTTCGAGAAGTACATCGCCGCTGCGGCCGCCAGCATCAGTGCTGGCGGCCATGCCGATGTCCACGCGCTGCTCGCCGCGCAACCGGCCGAATGGCATGCGTTGCTCGACGCCGCACCCGACTCGCTTGGCCAGTACGCCTATGCCCCCGGCAAGTGGACCCTCGCCGAATCGCTGGTGCATGTGAGCGACACCGAGCGGGTGTTTGCGTATCGCCTCCTGCGTATTGCGCGCGGTGATCGCACGCCCCTTCCGGGTTTTGAGCAGGATGACTGGGTGCCGGAAAGCCGCGCCAATCGGCGCAGCCTTGTTGACGTGCTGGCTGAGCTGGACGCCGTGAGGGCGGCCACGCTGACGCTGGTCGCGTCACTCGACGAAACCGCGGTGGCCCAGATCGGCACCGCGAGTGGCCGCGAGGTGACGGCCCGTGCGCTCGTGTGGATGATTGCCGGACATCAGGCGCATCATCTGGCGCTCACGAGTACGCACTATCTCGCGCGCTGAGGACCAGGATCGGCTAGATTCAAGGGCTGTGGCGCGCCGTTGACGGGCGTGCCCGCCCACTGCCCGACCCCAACGGAGTGTTTCGTGTCCGCTGCGTCACCCTCTGCGGCTGCCACCGCAGGTTCGACTGCTGCTCTTCCCGAGACCGTGCGTCTCGCCATCGATACCGTGCGTACCCTCGCCATGGATGCGGTGCAGGCGGCCGAGTCAGGCCATCCTGGCACCCCCATGGCGCTGGCACCGCTGGCTTATGCCCTCTACGCCGCGCACCTGCGACACGATCCCGCCGCCCCTGATTGGGTCGATCGGGATCGTTTCGTTTTGTCGGTGGGCCACGCGTCCATGCTGCTCTATGGCACGCTGCATCTGGCCGGCTACCCGCTGCCGCTCGACGAGCTGCGCAACTTCCGCCAGTGGGAGAGCCTCACGCCCGGCCACCCCGAGGTGCACCACACCAAGGGCGTGGAAACCACCACGGGGCCGCTTGGACAGGGTGTGGCCAATGCCGTGGGCTTCGCCGTGGCCGAAGCGCACCTCGCGGCCACGTTCAATCGCCCCGGTCACCGCGTCCTCGATCACTACACGTACTTTGTCGCGGGCGATGGCTGCCTCATGGAAGGCATCTCGCACGAAGCGGCCAGCTATGCCGGGCATCTCAAGCTCGGCAAGCTGATCGGCTTCTTCGACGACAACGGCATCACCATCGACGGCAGCACGTCTCTCACCTGCAGTGATGATGCCGCGCAGCGCTTCGCGGCCTACGGCTGGCAGGTACTGCACGTGGCCGACGTCAACGATCTGGCGGCCATCGACGCCGCCATTGCCGAGGCCAAGGCCGACACGCAGCGCCCCACGCTCATCATCACCAAGACGCACATCGGCTTTGGTTCGCCCAACAGGCAGGACACGGCCAAGGCACATGGTGAACCGCTGGGCAAGGACGAGATCGCGCTCACCAAGGCGGCCTACGGGTGGCCCAGCAGCGAACCGTTCTTCGTTCCTGACGTTGCGGCGGCTCACTGGCGTGAACGGGTGGCCGAGCGCGCAGCTTCCCACGCCGAATGGCAGACGCGCTTTGCGGCATACCGCGCCGCGCACCCAGAGCTCGCGGCCGAGTTCGAGCGCCGCATGCGCGGTGAACTGCCGGCCACGCTCGACGCGTCCTTCCCCACGTTCGATGCCAAGAGCGGCAATGTGGCCAGCCGCGCCGCCAGTGGGGTGGTGCTCAACGCGATTGCACCGGTGCTGCCCGAACTCATCGGCGGCAGCGCCGACCTCACGGGCTCCAATCTCACCATGGTGAAGGGTGCGCCGGCGTTCGGCGCCGCCACGCCCGAAGGCCGCAATTTCCATTTCGGCATTCGTGAGCACGCCATGGGCGCCATCATGAACGGCATGGGACTGCACGGTGGCGTGGTGCCCTACGGTGGCACCTTCCTCGTCTTCAGCGACTACATGCGCCCCGCCATCCGTCTTGCGGGACTCATGGGCGTGCAGGCCATCTACGTGTTCACGCACGATTCCATCGGTCTCGGCGAGGACGGCCCCACGCACCAGCCAGTGGAGCACCTCACGGCCCTGCGCTGCATTCCGAATCTACTCGTGCTGCGTCCGGCTGATGCCGATGAAGTCAGCGAAGCCTGGCGCACCGCGTTGCACCATCGCTCGGGGCCCAGTGCCATCGTGCTCACCCGGCAGAAGCTGTCGTATTTCGGTGAGCCGGCGCGCGCGCGCAGCGGCGTCAAGCTGGGCGCGTACATCGTGGCCGATGCCGCGGGACATGTGCCCAACGTGGTGCTGATGGCGAGTGGTTCCGAGGTGGAAATCGCACTGGCTGCACGCGAGAAGCTCTCGGGTCATGGTGTGCATGCCCGTGTGGTGAGCTGCACCAGCCTCGAGCTCTTTGCACAGCAGCCTGTCGAGTACCGCAATCATGTGCTGCCGGCCGGCGTACCGCGTGTGGCGGTGGAAGCGGCGCATCCCATGAGCTGGTATCGCTGGGTGGGCGACACCGGCGCGGTGGTGGGCATTGAGACATTCGGCGCCAGCGCGCCCTATCAGGTGCTTTACGAGAAATACGGTATCACGGCGGACAAGGTGGTGGAGACGGCACGGGGGTTGGTCCGCTAGTCCGTTGAACAGAAGGTGTGAGGATCTGAGGATCTGAAGGATAGGAGAGCGGGCCCGGGCGACACCATGCTGTACGGTGTCTCCCGGGCCCGCCCTTTTATCCTCGGATCCTCAGATCCTCACACCTTCTGTTCAACGATCCCCAGGAACATCAGGGGCAGCGCGCCAACCCCGACACCGGGCAGCGCTCCGGATCCCGCGCCGGCGCCGAACTCTGTCCACCCGGCCCGCCGAACGTGTACAGCGGCAGCTGCAGCGTGGCCAGTTCACGACCCGGGATGGGGAACTGCACCGGCGTGTTCTCGGGCAGCGTCTGCCAGCCACGCGCGTCGAGGAAGGCAATGACGCCGTTCACGCCAACACCCTCGATGCCCTTCTCGTAGCGGAGCGCATCCCACAAGCTGCCGCAGGCGCCGCTTTCCTTGCGCGGCACGCAGCCGGGCTCGTTGGGCGGACCATCAAGCGTGACCGGTGGGAGCTGGCCGTTGGCGACACGCGTCTTGTTGATGAGCGGCACCGCTTCCGCGGCGCGGCCCAGACGGATGAGCGCTTCCGCCTTGAGCAGGTCCATCTCCGCCACCGTCATCGCCACCTGCGCACCCGTCTGCCATGTGAGATCGACACCGGCTCGCAGGTAGTAGTAGTGCGACCAGCGATACGTACCGCGGTCTGCGGCGAAGATGTTGTTGAGGTTGTACCCGATGTACTTGCCTGGCGTGGCCGGTCCACCCGCGCCCTGAATGCGCCGGTCCTTCGTGCGCATCTGGAACGGCAGACGGTTGTCGTTGGGCGTGGCCACCCAGTTCACCCAGCCGTTGCTGGAGTCGGCCGGACCTACGAGCCAGTAACTCGGACGGCCAAAGTCCGACGGACGACCCGCCGTGCGCAGACGCGCCACCAGACGCTTCCAGTCATCGAACAGAATGTCAGGCTGCGCGATGGGCGCGTAGTCGGCCGTGATGCCCGCATCGACGCGGCGAATGACTTCTGCCCAGTTCACCGCCGCACGCTCCGTGCGCGAGCGCGCGTTGTACACCAGAATGCGCGCCGCGTACGAGTTGGCAAAGCGCACGAACTGGTCGCGGTTCATCGCCTGAAACAGCCACGCATCCACCGGGAAGGTCATGGTGGGATTGGCGTTGGCAATGGCGATGGCCGAGTCGAGTTGCTTGATGGCGTACTCGCCGATGGCCTTGTAGTCCGAGAACTGCGGCGTTCGCACCGTGTCGAGCCGCGTGTTCTCGTCGATGATGGGGCCCTTGTCGAAATAGAACGCCACATGGCCGTACGACAGGCCCTGCATGAGCTTGCCCATGGCCTTGGCCCGCGCGGTGCGCACGGCATTCTCGATCACCAGCCCACGATTCACCGCGCCCACGACGTCGTTGACCGACGAGATGGTGCGGTACAGCTCGTACCACGGACGTTCGTTTACCAAACGCCGCACGTTCACCTGGCTGTTGTTCCAGCTTGATCGCGGTTCAGCCGACAGCTCCAGCTGACCAAAGTCAGCAAAGCCCGAGGTGATCTCCCGCGCCATGGTGGCGAAGGCCCACGACGGATAGTCGTCATGGCCGGCCACCGGCCACCAGGTGCGGAACGACGTCGCCACGAACGTTTCCGTGGTCAGCGGCTGCGCAGTGGCCCGCTCGGCGTCGGGCCGGTTCGGATTCACCACGTCGAGGTCCTGACAGGATGCCGCGACGAGGGCGAGACCGACCGGCAGCGCGAGTTTCTTGAGTACAGTCATGGAGTGTGCTCGCCGGTCAGAAGATGATCTCGACACTGCCCGTCACCGTGCGATAGCGCGGATAGTCGAAGCTGTCGAGACGGTTGAGGACGGATCCCACCTCGGGATCGTATCCCTTGTACTTGGTGAACGTGAGCATGTTGCGGCCGATCAGGGAGAGCGAGGCCTGACTCGCTCCCAGGCGGCCCAGCGCCGCGTTGAAGCTGCTCGGCAGACGATACTTGACCGACAGTTCACGCAGCTTCACGAAGCTCGCGTCCTCCACGAAGTGATTCGTGGGGCTGTTGGCGGCATAGAGCGCCACATAGTAGTCCGTGGTCTTCTTGAGCTCCTGCGCCTTGCCCGCCTGGTCCACGTCCGTGTGGCGACCGTACTGGTACATGCGCTGACGCGTCTGGTTGTACACATCGCCCCCAACCTGCGCGTCCCACAGCATGAACACCTGCAGGCTGCGCCAGCCGATGGTGTTCGAGATGCCGAAGCGGAAGTCCGGGTTGCCGTCGCCGATCTTCACCACCGCCGCACTGCCGGTGGAGTCCACGGCGGTGATGGGCTGGCCCCAGCGGTACACGCCATTGCCGATGGTGGCGCTGGTACCCCAGAGACGCTTGGTCTCGCCTTCGGTGAAGGAGTTGCCGGCGCCGACCCACACCAGGTAGCCCTCGTCGTTCACCTGGAACTCATTCGCGCGCGCACCAACCGACGCCGGCAGTTCGGTCGGGTTCCGCATGAACGAGAAACCGTACATGTTGCCGAGCGTCTCACCGGCGCAGCGGAAGGCGACCGTGTTGGTGGTGAAGCAGGACCGGTTGAACTCGGTGATCTGGTTGCGGTTGCGATCCGCCACGATGCCGGCGCGCCAGGTGAAGTTGGGCTTGCGGATGAGCTGGGCCTCGAAGGTGCCTTCCCACGAGTTGCCCGTCACCGTGCCCGCGTTCTGCCACTGGTTCGCATAGCCGAAGTAACCGGCCAGCGGAATGAGGATCAGCTGATCCGTCGTGGTCTGCTTGGCTCGCGAGATCTGCAGCGAGTAGCGCTCCTTGATGATGGCGTCGATACCGATCTCGGTTTCCTTGGAGAACTCGGGCTTGAGGAAGCGATTGCCGAGATTCGCCTTCACCAGACCACCGCCTTCCACGAAGTTGTACGTCTCGTACTGATCGTTGAAGTCGGGACGGCCACCGGCCGTACCCTGCGACGCGCGGATCTTGAACTCGCTGAAGATGTTCTGCAGCGGGAACCACGACTCTTCCGACAGACGGTACGCACCGCTGACGCGGTAGAACCAGTTCTCCTGCTCTTCCGGACCGAACAGCGAGCTGCCGTCCAGGCGCGCGAGCGCGTCCAGCACGACCTTGCCACGATAGTCGGCGGCGAAGCTGGTGATGAACGAGTTGGTACGGATGGTCTCGCTGTTCGACGAGATGAAGCGCACCGTGGCGTTGTTGAGCGCGTCCACGCCCGGGGTGGCGAAGATCTCACCATCGGCGTTGACCGTGTTGTTCGTCTCCCGCTCGATCATGCCGCGGATGGTGCTGCGCAGCGTGAAGTCACCCACCTGCTTGAGCAGATTGGCCGAGAGTGAGGCGTTGAGCGCGTTCGTGATGCCGTTGAAGCGCGAGATTTCACCGGGACCGCCGTTGGCGAAGCCCTCGGTCTTGACGCCCTGATCGAGGAAGAAGTTGTTGTCGCGGTCCGAGCGGTCGAAGCTCAGATTGCCGTCGACCGTCAGCCAGGAGCGCGGCGTGTAGCGACCTTCGAGGCTGCCCTGTAGGCGCGCGCGATTGCGCGTGTTGCGCTCGGTGGACAGCACGTACAGCGGGTTCTCCTCACGACCCTCGAAGTCCGGCTGGAAGATGAACGGGGTGCCGTCCGGATCGGGCTGACGCAGGTCCACGTCCGGCGCCTGATTGATGAGGTCGAAGAACACGTCGCCGTACAGGTTCTGGCGCTTCGACTTGCTGTAGTAGGAGCTGACCCCGAACTGCAGGTCGCTGCGCGGCCGGTGGTCGAGGTTGAAGCGGAAGTCGTTCTGGTCGTAGCGGCCGCTGTTGAGCACCACGCCGTCTTCCCGCTGGTTCACGTAGGAGAAGAACCAGTTCGTCTTGCCGCCGTTCTGCGCAATGTTGAGCGAGTTGCGCATGAAGTTGCCGGGATCGAAGAACCGGTCCACCTGATTGAAGTAGGTGCCCGGCGCATAGGGGTTGTCCTGGAAGCGCTCGTAGGCGGGACGCGGCACGCGCTGCTCACGCGGCACACGCTGACCGGCAGCGTTGACATAGGCGCCCGTCTGGTCGGCCAGAAAGAAGTGCTGATCGGACCAGTCCACCTTGCGGGCCAGCGAGTTGGAGCCGAACTCCGAGCGCACCGTGAAGCGCGTCTGGCCCTCGGCCAGGTTGGTGCCGCGGCGCGTGCGGATCTGGATGACACCCGACGACGCGCGCGACCCGTACAGCGAGGCCGCCGCCGCGCCCTTCACCACTTCCACGCTCTCGATATCCATCGACTGCAGGTCGGCGCTCGCCGCGTCGAACGAGGCCGTCTGGATGACGCCGTCCACCACGATGAGCGGCGAATTGCCCTTGCTGATGGACGTCGGCGTGCGCAGCTGGATGTTGGTGCCGCTGCCCGCCTGACCCGTGGGCACCACGCTCACACCGGCGATCTTGCCCTGAATGGTCTCGAGGGCATTGGTGGCCGGAACCGGCGCATCTTCCGCCGACACGCGACCAACCGAGAAGGGCACCCGCGTGCCACTCGTCGGATCGACCACGCCCGTGGTCACGATGGCCTGCAGGTTGAGCGGCGCCACGTCCATGCGGAAGTCGTACGTGAGCGCGCCGCCGGCACTGATGCCGATGTTGGCCCGCACCACACGACGATAGCCAAGACGAATGGCTTCGAGGCTGTAGTTGCCCGCCGGCACGTTCACGAAGCTGTAGCGGCCATCGGCCGCCGTACGCGCCTCCAGGCGCGTGGTCCCCTGCGAGAGGAAGATCTGCACGGATTGCAGCGGCTGTCCGCTGCTCGAGTCGGTGACAACACCGCTCATGCGGCCGGGGGTGCCCCCTTGCGCCAGCACCGGCGCAGGACGGGACACGCCCGCCAGCAACGCCGCACACACCAAGGCTGCGGCAATTCGTTTGACCATCGATCCTCCAGTCGGGTGGGTGGTTCTGCTACACACCCCCGTACGCTTGGGCGCGGGCAGTCGTTGACGACACCATCGCGCCCATTCCCCGTGCGTACGCGGGGCGTGCATGGCCTAACATAGGATCCACCGGACACGCCGGTAAGCCGTGACGTGCCGACCCCCATGCGTGGTTGTCCGTTGTTGCGCGGTGCTCAACGCCGACGCAATGCGCGGCCGGCCAGCGCGCCCGTGGGTTGGCCCGCATCCACTGCGGACACGCCGTTCACGAACACCCAACGCATCCCCGTGGCAAGGCGCGTCGGCTCCACGTAGGTGGCTTCGTCCCGCACCGTCTCCGGGTCGAAGACGATGACATCGGCATACGCACCGGGCCGCAGTTCGCCGCGATCGCTGAGGCCGTACACACGGGCCACCTGCGCGCTCGACGCCTCCACCATGCGCGCCATGGAGATCACGCCACGCTCGAGCACATAGTGGCGCAGCTTGCGCGGATACGTCCCGAAGAGACGCGGATGCCCGTCGGATCCGTCGGAGCTGGTCATCACGAACGGATCGCGCATGAAGCGCACGATGTCCTCTTCAATCATGTTGAATGAGGCCACGCTCATGTCCGCGCCTTCGCGAATCAAGGTCACGGCGGCCACGTCAGGCGCGAGCCCCCGCGCCAAAGCCACATCGCGCAACGTTTTCCCGATATAGGGACGGGCGCTCACTCCGCCTCCGGTCAGGAGCAGCGTGCTGTCACCGCCGCGTCGCCGCAGGTTCTCGCGAACCTCCTCGAGCATGCGCGCACGCTGCCTGTCGTCCGCCATGCGGGCCAGCATCGAATCCCGCCCACCAGCCTGAGCCCAGCGCGGGAGCAGCGCGGCGCTGAGCCCCGTGCCACTCGCGGTCCACGGATACTGATCAGCCGTGACGCGGCATCCGCGCGAGCGCGCTGCGGCCATGATGGCCAGCACACTGTCCGCCTTGCCCCATACATCCACACCGAGCGTCTTGATGTGACCGATGTTGGTGGTGAGTCCCGACTCGCAGCCGATGCGGATGGCCTCCTGCACCGACGCAAACAACCCGATGCTGTACGAACTCTCGTCGCGCTGATGCGTGTCGTACACGCCGCCGAACGGCCGTGCGGCCGAAACCACAGCCAGCACTTCGTCGGTCGTCGCGTAGGACTGTGGCGCATAAAACAGTCCGGATCCCACGCCATACGCGCCTTCGGCCATGGCCTGTGCAATCAGGGCCCGCATGCTGTCGATCTGCGCCGGCGTGGCCGCAGCCGACGAGGCGCCGAGCACACGGCTGCGCACTGTGCCGAACCCCGTCATGACATAGGTGTTGGTGCCCAACCCCAACGCAGTCGCGCTGTCCAGCACACGGCGGACATCCAGCGGACCACGCCCGTCGGCACCCAGCACGACGGTGGTCACGCCCTGCATAAGTGCGCCGATGTTCTTGCGGCGCTCGAGCCCCAGCCGCGGCAATCCCTCATAGGCGTGCGTGTGCGGATCAATGAAGCCTGGCGCCACAATCAGCCCGCTGGCGTCGAGGCGCCGCTTCACCACAACGCCACGCGGCACCGCACCAAGCAACACCACCCGATCTCCGCGCAGCCCCACATCCACGCGGCGTGCCGTGGGAGTGATGCCGTCGTACACCGTGCCATCCGCGATCAGCACATCCAGCGTGTCGCCGGCCCTGAGACCCGACGACACCTGCGGTGGGCCGGAACGCGGCGCACAGGCGCTGCCGGCGATGCTCAGGGCGGCCGCCGCAAACACGATGCGGGTCAGGCGGGCAGACGACATTGGTGAAGTGGTCATCTCAAAGGCGACGAAGAGGAGAAGTGGTCGCATACCAGCGACGCCGCCACGAGATCTTCCATGGCGAGCCCCACCGACTTGAAACAGGTGATGTCCTCGGGAGCGGTCCGCCCTGGCACACGGCCACGCAGCAGGTCGCCCAGATCGCCGAGCACGTGATTGGCGGACACCGCGCCCGACGCGAGTGCCTGCAGCACATCGCCCGCCTCCGCCATGGCGCTCGCTCGATCATCCACGAACACACGACTTCGGGCGATGACGGCATCATCGGTCTCGCGCATCTGCGGCGTGTATGCCCCCACGAGATCGACGTGTGTGCCGGGCCTGAGCCAGGTGCCACACAACACGGCGGTGTGACTGGTGGTGGCGCAGCTCACGATGTCCGCCTCCGCCACCGCAGCCGCCAGGTCCTCGGCGGCAGCCACCGGAAGCGACAGGTCCCGCAATGCGTGTTGCATGTCCTGGGCGCGTGCAGGTGAGCGCCCCCACACCAGCACCCGCTCGAGAGTTGGCCGCGACGCCACATGGGCCCGCACCATCCACGGAGCCAGACGACCCGTCCCGATCACCAGGAGAGTGCGCGCATCCGCCCGCGCGAGATGTTGAGCGGCCAGCGCCGACACCGCGGCGGTGCGTCGCAACGTGAGGGCCTCACCATCAATCAGCGCCCTGAGCGCTCCGGTGACGCGGTCACACAGCAGGTAGCTGGCTTCCACCGTGCGCCCGCCATGTTGTGGCGCCTCCGGCAACACCGTGACCAGTTTGACACCCAGTGCGCGCGTATTCCATGCGGGCATCAGCAGCAGGTGCTCACGACCCGCGTCGTCCAGCGCATGGGCATGCCGTGTTGGCGCGGTGACGCGCTGGTCGGCAGAGGCCACGAAGGCCTCGTGCAGCGCGCGGACCAGCGTGGACCACGGCAAGGCCGCGTGCACTTGTTCGGCGCCGATCACGGCGGGCATGTTCCCGGACATATTCCCAAGCTACGCGCGAGCCCTGCGCAGCGTTTGCCGCAGCGCGCCACCCAGCCGTTATCTCAGCAGAGGAGCATTGCGATGTCCGTGGTCGTTATTGGCGGTGGCGTCATGGGCGCGTCCGTGGCCTGGCATCTCGCGCGACATCACAACCGCGAGGTGGTGGTGCTCGAGCGCGACACCTCCTATGCGCTGGCCTCGAGTGCACGCTCGGCATGCGCCATTCGCCAGCAGTTCTCCACCGCCATCAACATTCGGGTCTCGCAGGCCAGCCTGGCCTTCTATCGCGACATTGCGGTGCACCTGGCCACGCCCGACGACCGGCCCGATATCGGCCTCGTGGAGCCTGGCTATCTCTACCTTGCCGCCACGGAACACGGTGCGGCGCAACTGCGCGCGCAGCACACCCTGCAGGCCAGCCTCGGCGTGTCCACCGCGCTGCTCACCCCACCGGAGCTGTGCGCACGTTACCCATGGATGCAGGTGGACGACGTCCTGCTGGGATCGCTCGGTCTTTCCACCGCCACCAGTGGCGAAGGCTGGTTCGACGGCTATGCCGCCATGCAGGCATTTCGGCGCGCCGCCATCGCGGAGGGAGTCACCTTTGTGGAGGCCGAGGCCACAGGCGTGGTGACATCGGGCGTGGCGACATCGGGCGCGCAAGTGGACGCCGTCGTCACGCGCGACGGACGCCAGTGGCCCACCACGCAGCTGGTGATCGCGGCGGGTGCCTGGTCTGCGCCCGTGGCCGCGTGGTTGGGTGTTGACCTGCCGGTGCGCGCGCGCAAGCGCGACGTGTTTGCCGTGCAAGCTGCGGAGTCCTTGCCTGCTGCCCCACTGCTCATTGACCCTTCGGGCGTGTGGTGTCGCCCCGAACGCGCGCCCGGTCAGTTTCTCTGCGGCGCGCCCCCGCGCCTTGATGCCGATGGTGTGCCGCTCGATACCGTGGACCATGCCCTCTTCGAGGAGCACATCTGGCCCGTGCTGGCGTCACGCATTCCGTCCTTCGATGCCCTGCGGGTCATCAGCAGCTGGGCGGGCTACTACGAAATGAACACCTTCGATCACAACGGACTCGTTGGCCCGGTGCCCGGGTGGCAGAACGCGTTTGCCGCCTGTGGCTTCTCGGGTCACGGTCTGCAACAGGCGCCGGCCGTGGGCTGCGGGTTGGCCGAGCGCATGGCCACCGGCGCCTATCGCAGCATCGACCTGTCACCCTTTGCGCTCACCCGCATTGCATCAGGTCAGCCGCTGCTCGAACAGAATGTGATCTAGCAGGATCGCCGGTCAGAACGCCACTCGCACACCAAGCTGCGGACCGCGATACTGCTGCCGGTCGCCCGCGCGACTTCGGAGCGTGGTGAATCGATAGCCGACCACGAAACCGAACACCTCACCACCAAGACCGACGTCACCACCCAGCATCACGCCGTGCAATGGTTGTCCCTCACCAAAGGCCAGCGCTGGCCCCGCCATGAGATCGACGTCAACGCCGTCCAGCTGCATGCCTGTGCCAAGCAGCAACGTCGCCTGCGACTGCCGCGGCACGCGGTCGAGACAGCTCGGCGAGTTGTCGGGAGGCAGCACGCAGATATCGCTTCGCCCGCCGCCGCGGCGCCACGTCCAGGCGCCGCCAACACGCAGCGCCCGCGCGACCCGGCGTGTGAGGGCAGCCTGCATGGTCCACGTGGACTCCTCGCGCAGGGTCGAGCCACTCGCCGCCGCGGCGCCGACCGTGACATCCAGCCGGGCAGCGGGCTCTGATGCACGAACTGCGGACTGTGCACCAAGCGGCGCACCGACACAGCAGGCGCCAAGCACGATACTGCGAAAGGCCACACGAATTGATTGCACCTCATGCTCCTTGCCCGGCCCGCTGCAACAGCAGGTCGCGCTCACGGGTATTGCGGGTCATCGATGCCGCACGCAGAAATTCGGCGCGCGCCTCGTCCAGCCGCCCAAGCTTGTACAACAAGTCACCGCGTACACTGGGCAGCAAGTGATACTGCTGCAACATGGCCGCATCCTGCGCATCGGCCAGGAGTGCGTCCACCATGGCCAGCCCCAGCGCCGGGCCGTAGGCCATGCCGGCCGCGACGGCCCGATTGAGACCCACCACCGGTGACGGCATGGTCTCGTAGAGCGCGTCGTACAACGCGGCAATGCGGCCCCAGTCGGTATCCGACGCCACACGCGCCCGCGCATGACAGGCCGCAATCGCGGCCTGCAGGGCATAGGGCCCCAGTGGCTCGTCGGCTGCCCGGGCCAGGCGCTCTGCCTGTTGCAGCGCGGCCTGTCCGCGGCCAATCAGCAACCAATCCCACCTGGCACGATCCTGGTCCAGCAGCAGCACCACGGCGCCGTTTCTGTCCACGCGGGCGCGCAGCCGCGACGCCTGCAACTCCATCAGGGCGCACAGCCCATGCGCTTCCGACGATTGGGGCGCCAGCGCGCAGACCACCCGCGCCAGCCGCATGGCCTCCTGACAGAGCTCGGCGCGCGTCCACTCGCTACCCGCCGTCGCGGCGTAACCCTCGTTGAACACCAGATAGAGCACCTCGAGCACCATGTCGAGACGCTCCACCATGGCCGCGCCACGCGGCACCTCGAAGGGCACCTGCGCGGCCCGCAGCGTGCGCTTGGCCCGCACGATGCGCTGCGCCACCGTGGCCTCCGGCACCAGAAACGCGCGTGCGATCTCGTCCGTGGACAATCCGCCCAACAGCCGCAGTGTGAGCGCCACGCGAGCCTCACGCGGCAGCAGCGGGTGACAGGTCATGAGCATGAGACCGAGCCGCTCGTCCTGCACGCTCGGCCCATCTCGCTTCGCGGCGAGCGCGGAGTCGACCGCGGCGTCCATGGCGTCCACGGCATCGGCGGTCCGCTCGTCGGCCTCTCGGCCAAGCCGGGCATGCGTACGATCCAGCACCTCACGACGCCGCCGCTGATCAATGGCGCGACGCCGCGCGGCCGTCATGAGCCATGCGCCGGGATTGTCGGGAATGCCGTTCGCCGGCCACTCGCGCAGGGCCACCACCATGGCGTCCTGCGCGAGATCCTCGGCGGTGGCCACGTCACCCGTCAGTCGTGCCAGACCGGCAATGAGTCGTCCCGATTCGATGCGCCACACCGTTTCGATGGTGCGGCGCACCGCATTGGTGTCAGTCGACTGATCCGCCACGCCTGATCTGCGTCGGTGCCTACTGCTGGCCGGCTTCCGTCTGCCGACGCATCCAGTCCTCACGCTCGCGCAGTTCCGGCGTCAGCGCATCACCAAAGTCCTCTGCCTCGAACACGGGACGAATCTCGATCTCGCTGTCGCTGAGCATGGGGTTGGGGCAGCGCCGCACCCACTCCACCGCTTCATCCATGTTCTTGACCTGCCACATCCAGTAACCCGCAATGAGTTCCTTGGTCTCGGCAAACGGTCCGTCCACCACCGTGCGCGAGGTGCCGGAGAAGCGCACCCGCTTGCCCTTCACGCTCGGTGTGAGCCCTTCACCGGCCAGCATGATGCCGGCCTTCACCAGCTCTTCGTTGTAGGTCGTCATGGCCTCCAGCAATTCGGTGCTGGGCATGATGCCGGCTTCGGATTCCGCGGTTGCCTTGACGATGACCATGACGCGCATGGGACTGCTCCTGGGGAGTGTGCGGTGAGCGAACAGCGAAGGGAGGACGCGACCAGATGTCGGCGTCTGCCACTCCCTTCCTGTTGGCGTCGAGCGGACCGACCGCCGATCGACATGGCGTCGGCCAACTCAGAAAATTCGCGAAATTCTCGCGCTTTGGGACTTCAGATGGCGGATTTTTCGGTCACAACGACCGGTTTTACCGTGAATAGTGTGACCAACGCCCCCGCGGCCGCCACCGCGGCCAGCATGAGCAAGGCGCTCTGCCCACTGCCGGTGGCCGTGCGCACGCGACCAATGAGGTCCGGACCGAAGTGTCCACCGAGATTGCCGATGCTGTTGATCCAGGCAATGCCGGCCGCTGCAGCCGTGCCACGCAAGAACTCCGTAGGTACGGACCAGAAGGTGCTCATGGCGCTCAGCACGCCCGTGGCCACCACGGCCAGCGCCAGCAGCGACAGCACGATCTGCCCGTCCACGAGCATCAGCATCAGCAGACCGGCGGCCGTGCACAGCAAGGCACCCGCCACATGCCAGCGCCGCTCGCCATGCCGGTCGCTGTGCGCGCCCCACCACAGCATGCCCACGCCGGCCACACCCCATGGCACCATGCTCAGCAGGCCGACAGTGAGATAGGCCGTGCTGGCAATGCCCAGCTCCTGGATGATGGTGGGCATCCAGAAGTTCACGCCGTAGAGCGCCACGGCGCTCGTGAAGTACACAAACGCCAGCCGCCACACCACCGAGCTGGTGAGCGCCGCGCGCAGCGAGGTCTCAGCGCGCTGACGCGGCACGGTTGCCGCATCGGCGGCGAGATCACGCTCCACCACGGCGGCTTCGTCCTCCGTCAGCCAGCGTGCCCGGGCCGGACCATCGGGCAAACGGAACCACACCACGAAGCCCATGAGCAGCGATGGCACACTTTCCAGCACGAACAGCCAGCGCCAGCCGGCCCAACCACCCTGACCGTCAAAGGCTTCCATGATCCAGCCCGACAGCGGCGCACCCAGCACGTTGGCAATGGCAATGGCCGTCATGAAGCGCGCATAGCTGCGCGCGCGTCGCGGCACCGGGTACCAGTACGTGAGGTACAACACGATGCCCGGAAAAAAGCCCGCTTCGGCCATGCCCAGCAGCAGCCGCAGTGCGTAGAAACCGAACACCGTGGGCTCGAGCCCGAACCACGCCGGCAGCGGACCCCAGGGAATCACGTCCACGAACGCAAAGGCGCCCGACACCAGCGCCCAGGTGATCATGATGCGCGCAATCCAGCGACGGGCCCCCACGCGCTCGAGCAGGACGTTGCTCGGCACTTCAAAGAGGAAGTAGCCGACGAAGAAGATGCCGGCGCCAAAGCCGTACACGGCATCCGACCAGCCGAGCGCTGAGGTCATCTGCAACTTGGCGAATCCGACGTTGACGCGGTCGAGAAAGGCCACGATATAGCAGATCAACAGCAGTGGCAGCAGACGCCGCCCGATCTTGGCGTAGACGGCGTCGGAAGAGACTCCAGAGGCAGGCATGGGCCGAAACTACACGCTGCGCACGAAAGCCGCGCAGGGCACACGCACCGTCACACGCAGCATCACCCGTCAGGCCACGACGCTGGGCACCACACTCGGCGTGTTCTGGACGGCGTTTGCCGCCAACACCGTGCTGGGTGGTGCCTTGCTGCAGTACGGCATCATTCCACGCAATCTCGTGGGCCTGCGCGGCATTGTGTTTGCGCCCTTCCTGCACGGCAATCTGCAGCATCTGCTGGCCAACACCTTTCCCTTTCTGGCGCTGGGCTGGATGGTGATGTGGCGCGATGCGCGGCACTTCCTGCCCGTCACGCTCTTTGCCATGCTGGGCTCAGGGCTCTGTGCCTGGCTGCTCGGCGCGCCGGGCACGGTGCACATCGGTGCCAGCGGCGTGGTCTTCGGCTACCTCGGCTTTCTGCTGCTGGCCGGTGTCTATGCGCGCAGCGTGGGGAGCATTCTGCTCAGTCTCGTCACCGCCGCACTTTGGGGCGGACTGGTGCTGGGCATCGCGCCGGGACAGGTGGGTATCAGCTGGCAGGCTCACCTGGGCGGCTTCGTGGGTGGTGTGCTGGCGGCGCGGTTCTTTCGACGCAGGTAACTGGAGCCAGGTGGAACCGTGACCGAATCGCTGCTAGCCAAACACTATTTCGTTGATGAGGCAGGTGACCTGACGCTTTTTGACAAGAGCGGAAGAGTCATTGTCGGAAGAGAGGGCGTCTCTCACTGCTTTTATGTGGGGCTCGTGGATCTTCCGGACCCGCTTGCCGCACACGGCGCCATCGAGGACCTACGAAAGAACCTCCTTGGAGACCCATACTTTCGGGGTATCCCCTCCATGCAGCCTGACGCCAGAAAGACAGCTATTGCGTTTCACGCCAAGGACGATCTTCCGGAGGTGAGGCGGGAGGTGTTTCGCCTTTTGCCATCCCTTGGAGGCCGCGTGATTGTGGCCTTTCGGAGAAAGTCGCTTCTCGCAGATGAAGCCCGTGCTCAGTATGAGGCAACCGGACAGAAGCTAGCGGTAGACCGGGTCTACGACGATCTGGTTGCACGCGTATTTCAAGGAAAGCTGCATACGGCCGACACGAACAACATCGTATTTGCTCGCCGAGGTAAATCCGATCGAAACGAGAGTTTGACCACCGCCATTGAGCGCGCTCGCACTTCGCATATCAGGAGATGGAAACAGTCTGACGTGAGGCGACCCACCAACATCAAGTCGGCCGTACCTTCGCAGTCCGTCGGACTGCAGGTCATCGACTACTACCTTTGGGCACTTCAGCGTATGGTTGAACGCCGAGAAGACCGATTCTTCGCAATGTTATCTTCCCAATATCGGCTCATTATGGATCTGGATGATCGCCGTGAGCGTGGATACGGCGCGTGGTATCGCGACAACGCGCCACTAACGCTTGAAAAGATGAAGCCCGTGATCTCAGGCTAGGTTCGGGTTTCCCCAAACACACGGCGCGGGGCCGGCGTTCACCTGAGTCACGGGCTTCATCTTGAATGTATATCACATCTGCTGACGAAGCAACGCAATTTCAGCCGTTTCGCCGCCGCCCGATGGCGTCCACCACCAGGTCCGCCACCGATTTCACAAAGCGCACCGTGGCGCGATCAGGCAGCGGGGCATCGCTGGCCCGATCGACATACAGACAGCCCACCACCTTGCCCAGGACGATCAGCGGAAACACGCCGAACTGTGTAAGCCCGTGCGTCTGCGCCCAGCGCTGCTCGGCGGTCGTCATGGCACGGTCCGCCGGCAGATAGACCGGCTGACGCTGCTGTGTGAGCGCCACGACGGCGCCGCCCCGCACCGACACGGGAAAGTTGAACTGATCGATGAGCGCGTCCGCCCCCTCGCCCAGACCGGTGCGTGCCGCGAGCTGCAATCGATCCGTGCTGTAGAAACAGGCCAGTACATGCGCAAACGGACCGCCACGCATGATGACTTCCAGCGCCTGCAGCAGCACGGCGCCGATGGCCGCGCCCGACGCCGGATTCACCATGTCTTCCAGCTCCTGACGCAGCGTGGGCCGCAGCGCGATCTCACGCGCAGCCACATCCGCCTCGCCGGGCTCACCGGTGGATGCGGTGACACTGTCGCCCAGTGCGCTGCGAGCGGCGCCCGCGAGTTGCCGAAAGCGCAGCCGATCGGTGGCAATGGCGGGATTCACGAACAACTCGCGCGTTTCCTCCAGCGCGTCGGTCACCACCCCACCGATCTGTTCGCGCGACATCTTCACCTTGGCGCCATGCTGCTCCACCACGCTCTCCACGGCCTGCGCGAGTTCGGTCGGCGTGAGTTCGGTCTTGTAGAGCGCCTGCGTGAGGTCGTGGCTGAACGCGGTGATGGCCGCCTGCATGGAGGCCGAGGCTGTGGCGCGCGCGCGAATGCCCTGCACCACCGAGTCGGGCATGCCCCAGTGCCGTGACACCTCCACACCCATGTCGTTGAACTGGAAACCCAGCACGCGCTTGGTGGCCGCCGCTTCGTTGAGCCCCCCGTCGGCCATGAGCGCCTTCACCTGCCGGTAGTCCTCCGGAAAGTGCGCGGCAATGATGACCTCACCCAGATTGCGGAACATGCCGCAGAGGTGTGCCTCTTCCGGATCCTGCAACTGCATGCGCAGCGCCGTTGCCCGGGCATGATTGGCCGTGAGCAGCGAGAGCAGCATCAGCTCCTTGAGCTCGGGCGACTTGCGGGCGTAGTTCTCGAAGAGCAGCAGACTGCCGGCCAGCTGCCGCACCGTGCGGGCGCCGAGCATCATCATGGCATGCGTCGCGCTCTGGATGGGCCGCGCGCCGCGCCGATAGTGCACACTGTTGGCCGTGCGCACCACGCTCAGCGTGAGGCTGTACTCCCGGAGCACCACGTTGGCCAGACGCTGCAGCGAGGCCGCATCGTCGTCCATGGCGCCCAGCGTATCGATGATCTGCCGCGACAGCGCGGGAAAGTCACTGCCCTCGAGAATGCGGGACAGGCGCGCGCGCAGCGGATCGGCGTCCCCGCTTGGCGCGGAGGACGGGGTGGCAGCGTTGGGAGAGAGAGCGTCGGCTTGGGCCATCGGCTGGGAATATCGGTCGCGCAAGGCGCTATCTTCGCCTGGTCCCCAATTCTTAGCGCCTTTTGGCGCTCCCCGTCACCCCACACCCTCGCCGTCATGCCCCGCCAGACCACGCACTCCGACGCGGCCCCCAAGGCCATCGGCCCCTACGCCCAGGCCAACTGGGCCGGTGACCTGCTCTATTGCTCCGGCCAGACTCCCATCGACCCGGCCGTCGGCACGCTCATCGAAGGTGATGTCGAGGCTCAGACCCATCGCTGCTTCGACAACCTGCAAGCCGTGGTGGAGTCCGCAGGACTCACGATGCATGACGTGGTCAAGTGCAACGTGTACCTCGTGGACATGGGCGACTTTGCCGCCATGAACCGCGCGTACGCGGCCCGCTTCGAAGCACCCTACCCGTCGCGCACCACGGTGGCGGTGGCCGGCCTGCCGCTCGGCGCGCGGGTGGAAATCGAGCTGATCGCGAAACGACAGGCGTAGCTTCTGGCATTGATCTGGGGTGCACGCAGGCGTCACCCCAGCCACGCTCGCCATGTCCTGGTTCACCCATCGCTTCGAGACCGCCATCGTACGGCACCCCGTGGGAAGCATGCGCTACACCGTGGTGCTGCTCGATGAGGCGTTGCACGACACGCTGCCGCTGCAGGAGCATCCGCGGCTGCGAATCGAAGCCGATGTCGGTGGAGTTCCCGTCAAGGGCGCATGGCAGCCATCGCGCGGGCGCTGGTACCTCATGTTGCCCAAAGCACCGCTCAAGGCGGCAGGTCTCCATCCGGGTGATGTGGTCGAGGTCGCATTCCGGGTCATCGCACAGGATGACGTGGACGTGCCGACCGAACTGGCGGAACGTCTGGCACACGTGAAGCGGCTGCGCGCGGCTTGGGACCGGCAGACGCCCGGGACGCAGCGCGGACTCTCGCACTACATTGAGTCGGCGAAGCGGGCGGATACGCGCGCTGCGCGCTTGCAGCAGGTGGAGGCGGCGCTGCTCGGAACCGCCCCCATGCCCTGGGCCCGTACGCGCACGCCGTAGCGCGATCCGTTGCACACCACGGCTCGGGCGACTCATGAATCATGCAAAACCGGCCGATGAAACGACGTCAGTTGTGGTATGCGGTGGCAGCCTTGCAGCTGCTGGGCGCGGTGAAGCTCGCGGCTCAGGCATCGACCGGTCCGATGGATTTGACTGGCGTGTTGACCCGCCCGGAGGTCCAGCGCGCGTTGTCCGCACTGGACGCCGCAACGCCCACCATGGCGCAGGGCCTTGCTGCGCTTGGTGCCATCGAATCGCCATCGGGTGGTGAGCAGCAGCGGGCCACCGAAGTGGCGCGGCGCATGCGCGCCATGGGCCTCACCGATGTGCGTGTGGACGCGCAACCCAACGTCATCGGGCGCATTCCCGGGACCTCGGGACGCGCCATCGTGTTCGTGTCCACGCTCGACGACCTCGCATCCATCCCCGCCCTGCAGCGCTCCGCCGGGCGGCCACCACGGGTCGAGGGCACCCGTGTGGTCGGACCGGGCACCAACACCTCAGCCACTACGCAGGCGATGCTGTCGGCTGCAGAGGCATTGCTCGCGAGTGGTGTGAAACCCACGCATGACCTCGTATTTGCGGCCGTCGCGCAGGAAGAGACGGGGCTCGTGGGCATGAAGGCGCTGTATGCGGAGTACCGTGACCGGGCCGATGCCTTCGTGGACATCCTCGGCGATGGACGGTCCATCACCTACGGCGCGCTGGGCATTCACTGGTGGCGAGTGGTGGCGCGAGGCCCGGCAGGACATTCACTGAACGGCGGCGTGCCCAATGTGAATCAGGCCATCGGGCGCGCCGTGGATCGCATTCTGTCCTTGCCGCAGCCTCCGGCCGGCAACAACCCGCAACGCACCATTCTCAACATCGCCATGCTGCAGAGTGGTGCGGTGTTCAATCACAAGCCGGACAGCGGCTGGTTCTCGCTCGACATCCGCTCCCTCGACGCCAACGTCATAGCGCGCAACGAAGCGGCTGTGCAGCGCATTCTGGATGACGTGGCGCGGGAAACCGGTCTCTCACTCAGCATGCAGCCGGTCACGCGCACGCCCGGCGGACAGATTGCCGGCGCCGATACCTCACGGCTGGTGCGGGCTTCAGTGGCCATCGCCCGCCACCTCGGCCTGCAGCCCACATTGGGCAACGCCGGTTCGGCCAATCTCAACGTGGCCATCGGCGGCGGGACGCTGGCCATTGGCCTGGGCGGGGAACGCGGCGGTGCACGGGGACAGCCGGGTGAGTTCGCGGATATTCCCGCCATGCTGCGCACGGCGAAACATGTGCTGCTGCTGGCGCTCGTGATGGGCGACGCGCGCTAGACGACGCCCGGTAGACGAGCCCCGGTCTACCTGCGCGGCGTCACCACGAGATTGCGGAAGTGCGCCACCGATCCGGGGCCGATCCACAGGGCAACGCCTCCCCGACCCGCCGCACCGGTCTTGACGTCGGTCACGATGAGTGACGGCTGGTCCTGCCCGTGCACGAACAGGCGCGCCGTATCGCCCTGCACGTCGATGCGAACGCGCGTCCAGGTATCGGGCAGCATGTCAACATACGACTCGTAGCGCGAGGGGGTCTCCCGGCGAAGGCGGGACCAGGTCCACTCGGGGTGCGAGATGTACTGCGTCGTGTGATTCCGACGCTCCTGGTCCAGCGCCCGTCCGTTTGTGGGTCGCAGATAGAACGCGTCGTACACCGCCGACGCATCACCCTGGGCGGGCTGTACCCGAAACGCCAGGCCGACAAAACCGCGCGCGCCTTCGCCGGCTCCGGCGGCCGGCGCACCGGCCAACTCCACCTCGAGACTGCCATTGCCGAAGCTGATGCCATCCAGATGAATCAGCCCATCCGGGCCATTCGCGGCCTGGGTCGCGCGCAAGGCACGCTGTCCCTTGAAGGTCACCGTGTCGAGCTGCGTATTCACGGGCCGCAGTCTGTCCAGCGAGGTCAGCGGCAGACGTGTCGGCTGAGCATGGACGAAGGCTGGCGCGCACAGCAGCGCGAGCACAATCAGGCGGTGGGAGCGCATGGCGTGGAGTGAGGGGCGACGTGGAACGACCATTTGCCGTACCCGCGCTTGTGGCAGGACGTCACGCCGATTCGATTGTTTCAGACTCCCCTCACTCCACGAATCACCATGTCGAGAGCCTTTCTGCGGGACGACGCCGAAGGCGAGATGCCGCGTCGCAACTACGGTCTCCCGCCACGCGATGATCCCGACTACGACCGGGTGGCCGCGCGTGCATTGCTCGAGGCCGCACGGGTGGGCGAAACACAGTTGGCTGAGCGCGCCACCGGGTACTACTGGGGCGAGCCCTCACTGCGTCCCCATGTCGAGGTGGTCCTGAAGGAGGCCGAACAGGCCGGTGACGATCGACTGGAGCAGTTGGCGCGTCGCTTTCTGAGCTGACGCATCACCCCCGCAGTGCGCATGGACTTGGCCATGCACACACAATCGGGGCGGCACGCGCTCCTCTGCGCATGCCGCCCCGATGCATCACGGTCGAATCAACGCGGCGGGCCGCGTCAGTTCAGTTCCCCACCGTCATTGTCACGCCACCCGCCGCGAGCTTGCTGCTCATCTCGCGCGCCTTCGGCATGAAGGCCTGCGCTTCCGCCACCGCGGCGGCCAGATCACGCTGCGCCGCGTCCGCCTGCTTGGTCAGCGCGTCGCTCGGCGCTTCCCACACCGCCAGCAGGTTGTTCTTGGCCTGCGCCAGACGGCCAAGCACGTTGGCCTGATTGGCCGCGGCCGCTGCGGCGGCAAAGCCACCACCACCGCCAGGACCACCAGCCGGTGCCCCGATGCCGAACTTGGCGCGCAGCGCATCGAACTCGCGCTGGAAGGTCTTGAACTCCGCCTTCACCTCGGCAGAGAGTCGGCTGCTGCTGTCCACCTGCGCGCTGACGGTGCGCATCTGCTGCTGCAGCGCCGCCAGCGGGGCCGCCGCTGCGGCGCCATTGGCATGCGCCGTGTGCAACGTCATGGCCGCGGCGTTGTACGCCACGCGCGCCGCACCGGTGAGCTGCACCTGCGGATCCATCACGATCTCGAGCGACTTGCGTTCGACCTCCTTGCCATCGACCACGAGCGCCACCGCGTACGTACCGGGCAACACCAGCGGCCCGTTGTTCTGGTTGCCACCGAAGCCGCCGAATCCGCCACCCGCGCCTCCGCCCGCGCAGGGATTGGCCGCTTCATAGCCCACGGGCGGCAGCGGCACCGGATAGCCGGGAATGGGACGGCGCGCCTGATTGCCCTGGCCGCCGCCACCAAACCCACCACCGCCCGGGCCAGTGGCCGCCACCGGACGCACCGGCTCCACACGCTGATCCCAGCACACCGTCTGAATGCCGGCGGCATTCTTGCTGTCCGGAATGTTCAGCTCACGCACCACCGCGCCCGATGCATCACTGATGCGAAGCAACGGATTCTTGACGGCCTGCGTGAAGTGCAGCTGAATGACCGCCTCGGTCGGCGGATTCTCTCCCGTGAAGAACTGATGTCCCCAGAACTCGTCGTTGCGATCATCCTTGCCCTTCCACTGCAGCGCCATGCCCGGTGAGAACAGGCTCGCCGGCTTCTTCTGCGCTGCGGCATACTCCTGGATGGGCTCGAGATGATCGAGAATCCAGAGCGCGCGGCCATGCGTGGCCACGATGAGCGCGTTGTCGCGCGGATGAATGGTGAGCTCGTCCACACGCACCGTGGGGAAGTTGGCCTTGAGGCGCTTCCAGCTCTTGCCACGATCCAGCGTGACGAAGATGCCGGTTTCCGTGCCCACATACAGCACGTCCGGATTGCGCGTGTCTTCGGTCAGCGTGCGCACGGTCTCACCGCCCAGACCGCCTGCCAGACTGGTGAACGTGGCGCCAAAGTCGCGGCTCATCCACACGTACGGCGCGTAGTCATTCTGACGGTAGTTGTTCACCGTCACATACACCGTGCCCGCATCGAAGCGGCTCGGCACCACCTCGCTCACATAGGCAAAGCCTGACGGGAAGCCGGGCAGGTTCTTCGTGATGTTCGTCCAGGTCTTCCCATCATCGCGGGACACGCTCACGGTGCCGTCGTCAGTGCCCGTATAGAACACGCCGGCCTGCTTGGGCGACTCGGCCAGCGTCACGATGGCCGGCCACTGCGAGATGCCGTCGTTGCGCGCAATGCGGATGTCGCGGCCCTTGAGCCCCATCGTTTCGATGGTGTCACGCGACGCATTCTGCGTGAGATCGGGGCTGATGGCCTCCCAGCTGTCACCGCGATCGCGCGAGCGGAACACGCGGTTGGCCGCGGCCAGCAGCACCCCCGGATCGTTGGGCGAGAGCATCAGCGGCGAATCCCAGTGGAAGCGGTACGATTCGCCGCGCGTGGCGTTGGTGACGTTGAGCGGCGTGGGCCGGATCTGCCGCGATTCACCCGTCACCTTGTTGCGGCGCACCATGTTGCCGTCCTGCGACTCGGTGTAGATGATGCGCGAGTCCCGCAGGTCGGGAATGGCCACGAAGCCGTCACCGCCAAGGATCTGGAACCAGTCGTAGTTGAAGATGCCGCGACTGTGGCGCGACGCGCTGGGCCCGCACCAGTCGTAGTTGTCCTGCATGCCACCGCACACGTTGTACGGCAGCTCCATGTCGTAGCTCACATGGTAGAACAGACCCACGGGCAGGTTGGGAACGAACTGCCAGGTGCGCGCCAGATCATAGCTCACTGCCAGCCCACCATCGTTGCCCGTGAGCACGTGGTCGGGATTCTTCGGGTTGATCCAGATGGCGTGCACGTCGTCGTGGGTGACAAGCGCGGCGTCCGTTTCGAACGTGCGCCCACCGTCCACCGACAGATGCAGGCCCACGCCGCCCAGATACACGCGATCGGGATTCACCGGGTCCACGCGCAACTGGCTGAAATACATGGGGCGCGGGTTGGTGCTGCTCATCTTGGTCCACGTCGCGCCGCCATCGAGGCTGCGATACACGCCGGTGGCCGAGGCGCTGGCCTGCGGCGCGGGCGGAGTGGCCGCGCCTTCCATGGACTCAGCGGGCGCCGGCGCGCCCGCACCGGCCGGCGCTTCCACCATCGCGTACACGATGTTGGACGACTGACGGAACACGTCCATCGTGATGCGGCCCAGCGCCCCCGTGGGGAAGCCGCTGCCCGTGACCTTGTTCCACGTCGTCCCGCCATCGGTGCTCTTGTAGAGCGCACTGCCCGGGCCACCACCGTTCATGCAGCAGGTGGTGCGGCGGCGCTGATACATCGACGCGTACAGCACATTCGGATCGCTGGCCGACATCGCGATGTCGTTGGCGCCCGTGTCGTCGTCGCCCTTGAGCACCAGCGTCCACGACTTGCCACCGTCGCTCGTGCGGTACACGCCACGATCCCCGCCGGGACCGAACAGCGGTCCGGTGGCGGCCACGAATACCACGTCGTCGTTGCCGGGATGGATGAGCACCCGGTTGATGTGCCGCGAGTTGGGCAGCCCCATGTGCTGATACGTGGCGCCGCCGTTGGTGCTCTTGTAGATGCCGCCGCCCCACGAGGTGCTCTGCCGGTTGTTGCTTTCGCCCGCCCCCACCCACACCAGGTCGGGATTGCGCTGCGACACCGCCACGTCACCGATGGCGATCAGCCCTTCGTTCTGGAACTGCGGCGTCCAGGTGGTGCCGTTGTTGACGGTCTTCCACACGCCGCCGTGCGCCGTGCCCACGTAGTAGATGCTGGGATTGGCCTCGTACACGGCCACGTCGGCAATGCGGCCTGACATGGTCGCAGGACCAATGCTGCGGAAGTGCAGACGGTCGAACTCGGTGGCCACCGGAACGGCCATCGGGGTCGCGACCGGTGCCGCGGCCGGTGCCTTGGCACGTTGCGCGACGGCTGTTGACGCGACGCCGAGTACGCCGGCGAGGATTGCGCCGGAGGCGATCCGGCGTGACAGTTGAGACATGGAAGGCGGGGGGAGGGTGGGAGTTGCCGAACCCCGATAAGCTGCGCCCTCTCCGCCTCGGAAGGGAGGGGCATGGCTTCGACGTTCGCATGCCTCGATCGCCGCCCCCCATTCACCGCCTCATTCTGGAGATTGCATGGCCGACACTCCCGCTCCCGCCGATCCGCAGGCCATCACCCGCGTGTACCCGGCCGGCCAGCTGGCCATTGAATGGCGTCAGGGGCTCTGCCAGCACAGCGGCAATTGCGTCAAGGCCAACCCCCGTGTGTTCAACCCGCGCCGCACACCGTGGATTGAAACCGATCAGGCCACCGACGACGAGCTGCGCGCCGCGGTGGCCCGTTGTCCCTCAGGCGCATTGCGCATCAGGGAAATCGGCTGAGTCAGCGCATCCAGTGGCAGGTGTAGCCACCGGGATTCTTCTGCAGATAATCCTGGTGATAGCCCTCGGCCGTCCACCACCGCGCTTCCGGTACGATTTCTGTGGTGATGGGCTTGGTCCAGAGGCCACTCTGCTGCACACGACCCTTCACGCGCTCCGCCGTCTCACGCTGCGTCTCGCTCGTGAAGAAGATCGCGCTGCGGTACTGCGTACCGATGTCGTTGCCCTGACGATTGAGCGTGGTCGGATCGTGCATGCGGAAGAACCAGTCTTCCAGCAGGGTTTCGTAGGACAGCACGCTGGGATCGAACACGATGCGCACACTCTCCGCGTGTCCGCTCTTGCTGTCGTGCGTGTCGTGGTAGGTCGGATTCTCCAGCCAGCCACCGGTGTAGCCCACCTCGGTTTCCAGCACCCCGGGAATGTGGCGGAGGATTTCCTCCATACCCCAGAAACAGCCACCCGCCAGAATGGCGACCTCGATGGGACGCCCGCTCGCCACCGGGTCAGCCATGTGCACCGTCCTGCTCGAAAACCACACGGTAGGCGCCGTAGCCGGCGCTTTCGAGCTCGGCGAGCGGAATGAAGCGCAGCGAGGCTGAGTTGATGCAGTACCGCATGCCACCGGCCTCACGAGGGCCGTCGGGGAACACATGACCGAGATGCGAGTCGCCGTGCTTGCTGCGCACTTCGACGCGACGCATGCCATAGCTGCGGTCTTCGTGTTCGGTCACATTCGGTGCCACCGGCTGCGTGAAGCTCGGCCAGCCGGTCCCGCTGTCGAACTTGTGAATGCTGGCAAACAGCGGCTCGCCACTCACCACGTCCACATACAGACCCGGCTCGTGGTGATCCCAGTACGCGTTCTGGAAGGGCGGCTCCGTGCCACACTGCTGCGTCACCGCGTACTGCTCGGGCGTGAGTGTCGCCTTGAGTGTTTCCGGCGACGGCTTCCCGAAGGGCGTGCCCATGGATCCCGGGCCGGACGCGGTGTTCTGAAGATCGGTGTTGGCCATACCTCTACAAGTCCACGGGTGGGGGGGCAGTTCCCGCCTCAGCGGCAACCGGGATTGGCCGAAGGTCCCACGTAGGACACGATCTCCACGACGTCACGATCGCGCGGCCCTTCCATGTCGGCCGGCCGTTCGAGAAAGCGTGCGCGCACTTCCACCTGCTGGCCACTGCCCGGTGGGAGCTTGGCCGCCAGAAAGGCGCGCTCCAGTGTCCGGTAGGCACCCTGCATGAGCACCGGGTAGGTCTGCCCCGAACCGCATTCGCGAAACGTCGGCGCGTCCGCCATGTACTCGAACGTGCCGATGAACCGGGCCGGCTCACGCAGACTATTCATGGAGACGGAGCGGCGCAGCGAGTAGTTGAGCGCCGAGGCGATCGGCTGGCCCTGCTGGTCCAGCAGCGTGAGCGTGTCGTCTCCCGCGCGACGGTACAGGATGGGAATCCCGTTTTCGGTCTCGAGGGACAGCACCGACTCGCTGAGCCGCCAGCGCCCCATCGTCACCACGGGCGTCGTGGATTTGCCCTCGTACGTCTGGGCGAGGCGATACACGCTGTCCGGCCAGATGGCCAGCACGGTCTTGAGCCCCGAGCAGTCCGCGCAGGGCAGAATGCCTTCGTAGGAGGCCGGCGCCACCGCCGACAGCGTGACTTCCGGGAACGGATTCACCGTCACGACACTGTCCGACACGGCCGGTCTGGGTTCGCCGCCGCAGGCGGCCAGCAGCAGAACACTCGTCACCGACCGCCGCCAGCCGCCGCCGCGCGCAACCGGGCTCACCACCAGACGCGAGCGCAAGAGAGCAGAAAGGGTCATGACCATCGGGATCTCCGAAATGGGGAGGCTAGATTGCACCAGGTGACAACTTCACTCCGCCCCCTCGTCTTCGACAACCGCTTCGTCCGCGAACTGCCCGGCGACCCGGACCCGCGCAACACGCGTCGGCAGGTGCTCGGCGCAGCCTGGAGCGCCGTGGAGCCCACGCCGGTGAGCGCTCCGTCGCTGCTGGCGCACGCGGCCGACGTGGCCGAACTCGTGGGCTTTGCCCCGGGTGATCCCGCGCATCCCGACTTTGCCCGGGTGTTCGGGGGCAACGCGCTCATGCCTGGCATGCAGCCCTACGCCGCCTGCTACGGCGGCCACCAGTTCGGGCACTGGGCCGGCCAGTTGGGCGACGGACGCGCCATCACGCTGGGCGAGGCGCTCAACGCCCGCGGCGAGCGCTGGGAACTGCAGCTCAAGGGCGCCGGTCCCACGCCGTACTCGCGCACGGCGGACGGACGCGCCGTGCTGCGCTCGAGTCTGCGGGAATTTCTCTGCAGCGAGGCCATGCATCATCTCGGTGTGCCCACCACCCGCGCACTCAGCCTCGTGCGCACGGGCGACGCCGTGCTGCGCGACATGTTCTACAATGGCAACGCGGCGCTCGAACCGGGTGCCATTGTCTGTCGCGTTGCCCCCTCCTTCATTCGCTTTGGCAACTTCGAGATCTTCGCCGCGCGTGACGACGCGGCCCTGCTCACCCGCCTCGTCGATTTCACCATCGCGCGCGACTTCCCGCATCTGAACGGTGATGCCGCATCCCGGCGTGTCGCCTGGCTGCACGAGGTGGCCGAGCGCACGGCGCAGCTCATGGTGCACTGGATGCGCGTGGGCTTCGTGCACGGCGTCATGAACACCGACAACATGTCCATCCTCGGGCTCACCATCGACTACGGGCCCTACGGCTGGGTGGACAACTTCGATCCGGGCTGGACTCCCAACACCACCGACGCCCAGGGTCGGCGCTATCGCTTCGGGCAGCAGCCGCTCATCGCGCAGTGGAATCTCGTGCGACTGGCGGAAGCGCTCATTCCGGTCATTCCGGACGAGGCCACGCTGCAGTCGGCCATCGATCACTATGCCACGGTCTATGCGCGCGAGTACGAAGCCATGAACCGCGCCAAGTTCGGCCTGCTGCCCGGTGACGAGAACGCCGATGAGATCGTGCGCGAGGGCTATGCGCTGCTCTACGACGCCGAGATGGACTTCACGCGCTTCTTCCGCGCACTGGGCGACATGCCCGACACCCTGTCAGGGCATGACCCTCTCGCGTTGCTGGGCGACGTCTTCTACGACGACGCCAGGCGCGACGCCGTGCGCGAGCGACTGACGGCCTGGCTCGCACGCTGGCACGGCCGCGTGAGTGCGCAGCCTCGCTCGGCCTCCGAACGCCGTGCGGCCATGCACGCCGTCAATCCCTGGTTCGTGCTGCGCAACTACGTGGCGCAGCAGGCCATCGACGCCGCGACGGCTGGCGACGATTCGCTGGTCCACACCCTGCTCGAGGTGCTGCGCACACCATACGACGAGCAACCGGCCCACACAGCGCTGACGGGGCGGCGCCCCGACTGGGCGCGCCACAAGGCCGGCTGCTCCATGCTCAGCTGCAGTTCCTGAACCGCGCGACCGCAGCGCGGCAGCTCATGGCTACATCGCCGTGCGCCGGGCCTGCGCTGCGCGCACGGCATCGATGAACTGCATCGCGTCCGCCTCGGTGAACGCGCCGCCGTTGTTCTTGCCGTTGCTGATGGTGCTCATGCTGTCGCTGGCACTGGAGTTGAGCTTCACCCCGGCTCCGCCTTCGACATCGAAACGCAGGTTGCCGTTCTCGTAGCGCAGATTGCTGACCTTCTCGGCCGGGACACGAACGGTGATGCCAAGGGCGGCGTTCACGGCGGCACCCACCGCATTGCCGATCATCGCCCCGAGGCGACCCGCATTCGCCGCTTCGTCTTGTATGTCGCTGCGCACCGCCTGACGGACACTGTCGGACATCTGGATCACCACCGAATCGCCAATGACCGCCAGGATCAGTGCACCATCGGTGCTGGTGATGCGCACATCGCCGTCAGCCAGCGGCTCCGTGGCGGTCGAGTCGCCCGATAGACTCACGCGAGTCCCGCTGTCACCTCCACAGCCGCCAAGAGCAATCGTTGCGGCCACCACTCCGAGCATCAGCCAGCTTCCCAGCGCAGAACGGGACATCGTGGTATCCAGGGTGAGAGGTGAAGTCGCGACTACGGCGTCTTGCCCGCCATCTCGATTTGGTTCTGACGGTCCAGCACCACGGCTACGAATTGCAGCGCATCGGCCTGGCGGAAGGTGGCGCCCTCTGTTCCGTCGCCCACCTCGAACATCTTCATGCCGATGCCCTTGATGTCGAAACGCAGTCGGCCGTCGGCGTAGCGCACATTTTCGATGTGCGTGGCCGGCACGCGAATCGTGCTGTTCTCGTGGAACACGTGCACCGAGTCCCCGATGATCTCCAGCGCAGTGCGGCCATCGGTGCTCACGATCTGCACATCGTCCGGCGCCAGCACCTGCGTTCGCTGGGCGATGCGGGCGGCCGCCTCGGCCACCTTGGTCTGCTCGTCCTTGCAGGCTGACAGAGCGGTGAGAGCGAGCAGCGCGAGACCGGCGGAACGGGCAAGGAACACGGACATGGCAGGAGATCACGGCGAAAAGGAGGGCATGGGTACCGGACGTCGCGCCGGGCCCCATCTTCCTTGAATATGAGACGACGGACCTTCCTGCTGACAGGGCTGGGCGCCACCGGTGCCCTGATTCTCGGCTGGTCGCTCACCCCGCCCCGCCAGCGACTGCGGGCGGGGGCCCTGCCGTCCCTCGAACCGGGCCATGTGGTCCTGAATGGCTGGCTGGCAATCGCGCCTGACGACACGGTCAGCATCATCACGCCCAAGAGTGAGATGGGTCAGGGCATTCACACGGCGCTCGCCATGATCGTGGCCGAGGAGCTGGACTGCGACTGGGCGCGTGTGCGCACAGTGCCCGCCCCCATCGACCGTGTGTACAACAATGTGGCAGCCATTGTGGACGGGCTGCCGCTGCATCCGGACGACATGGAGGCCGCCCCGGCACGCGCGCTGCGCTGGCTGGCGGCCAAGGCGGCGCGCGAAGTGGGAATGATGATGACCAGCGCCTCGTCGAGCGTGCGCGATGTATGGGACGTCGCACGCGACGCGGGCGCCACGGCCCGGGCCCAGCTGCTTGCCGCCGCTGCGCTGCGCTGGAACCTGCCCGTGTCAGACCTGCGCACCGAACGTGGCCTCGTGATCGCCGGCGATCGCCGGCTGCGCTATGGTGAGCTGCTGGGCGAAGCCGCCGCGCAGCGTCCCGCTCAGGTCTCGCGCAAGGATCCGTCCCGCTTCACGCTCATCGGTCACGACCAGCGGCGATTGGACGCGCGGGATGCCGCCACCGGACAGCTGCGTTTTGGCATGGACGAACTGCCCGATGGTACCCGCTATGCCGCCGTGGCCATGCCGCCCGTCCTCGGCGGTCGCCCGCGGGTGTACGACGGCGCGGCGGCGCGTGCCCGTCCCGGCGTGCGGGCCGTGGTGGCGCTGACCGGATCGGAGTACGGCGACACGCCGGGTGTTGCGGTCATCGCCGACAGCTGGTGGCAGGCCGAGCAGGCCCTGTCCGCTCTCAATGTGCAGTGGACTGACAGCCCGCATGTGGCGCTGTCCTCTGATGGCATTCGCAGCACGCTGCGCAGTGTGGCCCGCAGCGACGCCGGACTCCCGCATCGCTTTCGCGGAGACGCCAACGCGGCATTGCAGGCGGCACACGCGGTGCACGAGGCCAGCTACGAAGTTCCGTATCTCGCGCACGCCACCATGGAGCCGCCCAACGCGACGGTGCTGGTGACCGATGCGCAGGTGAGTGTGTGGACGGGCACGCAGCTTCCCGACGTGGCGCGGCGCGCCGTCGCACAGGTGCTGCAGCGTGCCGAACGCGAGGTGGTGCTGCATCAGCGGCGGCTGGGTGGCGGATTCGGGCGACGACTCGAAGCCGACATCGTGGCGCAGGCTGCGCGTGTGGCGGCGGCGCTGCCGGGCACGCCGGTGTGCACCATCTGGTCGCGCCGCGATGACCTGCAACACGACATATATCGCCCCGCCTGCGCGGCGGTGCTGCGCGCTGGCCTCGATGCCAGCGGTCGCCCGACTGCAATCACCGCGCAGACCGCCTCGCAGTCGCCGTTCAAGGCGTTCTCTCGACGCATCGGCTTCTCTTGGACCGCAGGTACGCCGGATCGCACGGCCGCCGAGGGTCTCTGGGATCAGCCCTACGAATGGCCCGCCTTGCGGGTGGGCCATCGTGAACTCGACTTCGCGGTGCCGGTGGGACTCTGGCGCAGTGTCGGACACTCACATCACGCGTTCTTTCTCGAGTCCTTCATTGATGAACTCGCCGAACGCGCCGGCAGCGATCCACTGCAGTATCGGCTCGATCTGTTGCGCGCGCATCCACGCGCCACCCGCGTGCTGACCACCGCCGCGCGCGAAGCCGGCTGGTCCGACGCACCAATGCGTGCCCCCGATGGACGACCTGCGGCCATGGGCCTCGCATTGCATCAGGCCTTTGACACGGTCGTGGCACAGGTGGCCACGGTCTCGCTGTCCGCCGAGCGCCGCGTGCGGGTGCATCGCGTGGTCATGGCCGTGGACTGCGGCCTCGCGGTGCATCCCGATGGCGTCAGGCAGCAGATGGAGGGCGCGGTCATCTTTGGTCTCTCCGCCGCACTGCATGGCGAAGTGCGCATTGTGCAGGGCCGCGTAATGACCGGCAACTTTCACGAGTATCCGTTGCTGAGCATGCGCGACACGCCATCAATCGACGTGCACATCCTGCCCAGTGCGGAGCCGCCGGCAGGTGTGGGCGAACCAGGCCTCCCCCCGGTGGCACCGGCGGTAGCCAACGCCATCGCGCGGTTGACGGGAGAGCGTCTGCGCAGTCTGCCACTGCGTCCCACGCGTGCCTCACGTTTTGTGGCGGAGGGCACGGACAGCACGGAGCGTGCCGAGCGCGTGGAGCAGCAAACACCATGACCGCGCCCGTTGCCATCACGCTGCGCGTGAACGCCACGTCGCACACCGTGACCGTGGCCCCCGACATGCCACTGCTGTGGGTGCTGCGCGAAGTGCTGCAGCTGCCGGGGACACGCTTCGGGTGTGGTGCAGCGCTCTGCGGCAGCTGCACCGTGCTGCTCAACGGCATGGCGACGCGGTCCTGCGTGCTGCCCGTGTCGCAGGTGAACGAGCAGGACATCATCACCATCGAGGGCGTGCTCGCATCGCCAGCCGCGTCGGTGGCGCGCGCGGTGCAGCAGGCCTGGAGCGAGGGCAATGTCGCCCAGTGCGGCTACTGCCAGTCGGGCCAGGTGCTCACTGCCGTGGCGTTGCTGCGCGGCACGTCGGTTCCGAACGACAACGATATCGATCGCGCCTTCGACGGCATGCTCTGTCGCTGCGGCACCGCGCCACGAGTCCGCGCGGCCGTGCATCGTGCGGCCCGCCTGTTGTCTGAGAGAGTGCCTGGTACGGACACCGCGATTCCTTCCGCGAATCCATCCACGTCTCCCCCCACCACACCCTGACACCTCATGTCGCGCGTTTCTGACTGGCCAGGCCATCGTTCTCCCATCTCGCATCGCGCTGCGTCACCCAGCCTCATACGGGTCATGAGCGTGCTGCTTCTCACCGGGACGGCCGGCGCGCTGCCGGCGCAGTCCTCTGCGTCTGCCTCGGCACAGACCATCGCGCAGGCCATTGGCCGCTGGGATCTCACGGTGGAGGGCGAAGGCCGTCGCTATCCGTCGTGGCTTGAAGTGACGCTCTCAGGCAACCGTACGCTCGTGGGACGCTTCGTGGGCGGCGGCGGCAGTGCCCGCCCCATCGCCAGGGTGCAGCTGGACAGTGGACGGCTCCGCTTTGCCATTCCGCCACAGTGGGAAGCCGGCGCCGAAGATCTGCGCGTGGACGCCATGTTGACGGAAGACGGACTGCAGGGCAGCATGACCCTGCCCAATGGCGCGGTCCATCGTGTCACCGGACGGCGTGCTCCGCTGCTGCGACGCGAGACCGCACCCACCTGGGGCAGGGAAATCGTGCTCTTTGGCGGAGACAGCATGTATGCCTGGGAACCCTTGCCCGGCGGACGCAGCAACTGGAGTGTGGTGAACGGTGTGCTCACCAATGCGCGATCCGGCGCCAATCTGGCCACAAAGGAGCGCTTCACCGATTTCCGCCTGCACGTGGAGTTCCGCTATCCCAGGGGCGGCAACAGCGGCATCTATTTGCGCGGCCGCCACGAAGTGCAGATCGAAGACAGCGGCGCGCAGGAGCCCACCTCGTTGCATCTCGGCGGCGTTTACGGATTTCTCGTGCCCAATGAGAACGCGGCTCGCGGTCCCGGGGAGTGGCAGACCTTCGACATTACGCTCGTCGGGCGACGGGTAACGGTGGTGCTGAATGGCAAGACCATCATCGCCGATCAGACCATTCCGGGTATTACGGGCGGTGCGCTCGACAGCAATGAAGGCGAGCCGGGACCGATCTACCTGCAAGGCGATCATACGGCGGTGGAGTTCCGGCGGATCGTCTTGGTGCCAGCTACCGTTTCCCGGTAGTCCGCCGGCGTCGTTGAACTGAAGGTGTGAGGATCGGAGGATCCGAGGATTGGAGGGGCGGGCCCACGGAGCATCCTGATTGTGATGCTCCGTGGGCCCGCCTCTCTTATCCTCCAATCCTCTGATCCTCACACCTTCAGTTCTCCAATTCTCAGCCTGGCCCCCGCGGAACCCGCGGCCTCGCCCCCGGCGTCACGTCCTCCGCCGCACCGGCGCGCAGTCCACCGCCACGGCCAAACACCACGCCGTGCACGCGTCGCGTGAAGAACACGAGCAGCAACAGTACGGCCACCAACGTCAGCAGCGGCAGAAAAATCGCCAGCGCGCTCGTCACTACCGCACTTACCAGCTCGAGCGCCGACACCACGGGATTGCCCAGTCCTCCGGTGAGCGTCGTGCTCTTGAAGCGCGTGAACACCGTGGCGCCCTGCGTCATGCCGGCCGCACCACCCGCCAGCACCACCGCCGTCCACTTGAGGACGGGCGGCAGATCCACCACCACACTCGCCGCCGCCAGCATGCCGGCCGCCACCGCCGTGGGGGTCGCAATCACGTCGAGCAATTGGTCCAGCCAGGGCACCGAGTACGCCCCAACCTCGAGAATCGTCGCCGTGCCCAGCGCCGCGAGAGCCGGGGTGCTGGCCAGCCAGACAAACCCCGGGGAGAGCTCCAACACACCGGCCTTGGCCGCCACGCCGGCCGCCAGCAGGGGCACGAACATGCGGAACCCCGCCGCGGCAGCGAGGCCGAAGCCCACCGCAATACCCAGCACCGCGTCCCAGGGAATGACCGAAAGGTCCATGGCGAACGCTAGCACCTCGCCGTTCCCTGCGCGAATGCGGGATGCTAGGCTCCTGTCATGCGACTGCTGGGATGGCTCTTCTGGGCGACGCTTTCGCCCATCCTGTTTCTTCAACTGCGCGGCATCGGCGCCCCTCTCGAAATGGAGGGCGCAGCCTGGGGCATCGTGAGTCTCGAGCTCGCCTTTACCTCGGCACGTGCAGCCGAGATCCTCAGCCTCTGGAAAAGCGCCGGCGTCACCGAAAGCGCGCTCGTCAGTTTGGGAGTGGATGGGGCCTTCCTCGTCGCCTACCCCATGCTGCTCTTCACCAGCATGCGCCTGCTCCTTGGCCGCGCCTTCATGGCGCCGCATGCGCTGCATCGCCTGGGCACACCACTCGCCTGGGCCAGCCTCGCCTGCATTCCGCTCGATGCGCTGGAAAACGTGCTGCTGTGGCGTGTCGTATCGGATGCTGCCGCCAACGGTCCCGGCGTGGAGGTATCCGGCAGCGTCATCCTGCTTGCCGGAATCGCGGCGAGCCTCAAGTTCCTTCTCATCGCTGCCGCCCTCGTCTGGATGACAGCCGCCCTGCTGCATTGGCGCACGACGCGCAGCGCGCGCTGAACACCGACTCTCTCTTCCACTCTTTCGCTCACCGCACCCCATGGCTAACGGACCCGGATTTGGCGGCATCGCAGCCCGTGCACTGAGTGCCCTCGTGCTCGTCTTTGCCACCTACAATCCCGAGGGCGTGTCGTTCTACCACTGGGCCATCGCACCGCTGCGCACCGGCGTGAGCACCTCGGGACCGACCTCGCTCAAGTTCCTGCTGGGTCTCGCGCTCATGGGCGGATGGGCCGTGTTCCTCAATGCCACGCGCCGCTCGATCGGACTCGGCGGCGCGCTCCTCGTGCTGGCCATCTCGGGCGGTCTGGTGTGGCTGCTCATCGACGTCGGCATCGTCAGCGCCCGCTCGTCACGTGGCATCACGCACGTCGTGCTCATCTGCACCGCGTTGCTGCTGGCCGTTGGCATGAACTGGTCACACCTCTCGCGTCGCCTGAGCGGGCAGGTGGACATGGACCCCAGCGAGTAGGGCCCCTTAGCCGGTCGCCAGTTCGCGCTGCAGGAACACTTTCGCAAAGGTCCAGTCGCGCTTCACGGTCGCCGGTGACACGCCCAGAGCTTCAGCCGTTTCTTCAATGTCCAGACCACTGAAGAAGCGCAGCTCCACCACGCGGGCATGACGCGGCAGCGCCGCCTCGAGGCGCACCAGCGCGTCATCCAGCGCCAGCAGGTCGAAGGAACGCTCACTGTGGTCAGTCACCGACTCGTCCAGCGTGACGCGCTCCCCGCCCTCGCGCTTGGCCGCCCGGGACCGACGGGCATGGTCCACCAGGATGCGGCGCATGGCCTGCGCGGCAATGCCGTAGAAGTGGGCCCGGTTCTGCCACGACACCTGCTGCTGACCCATGAGCCGCATGTAGGCCTCATGCACCAGCGCGGTGGGTTGCAGCGTGTGGTCCTCGCGCTCTCGGCGCATGAAGTGCACGGCCAGCGCGTGCAGCTCATGGTAGACCAGGGGCGCCAGTTGCTCGGAGGCGCCTTCCGCGCCCGCCTGCAGCGCTTCCAGCAGACGGGTCACCTCGTGCGTCGATTCCGGGCCAGTCACGGGGGGACAGGTGAAAGGGAGGGGGGTGACGAGAAGCTAACCTTGGCGCCGCCATGCGGCACGTAGGTACCTTGACCACATGACCGAACCCACGGTCCGCCTTCACGGTCGCCCTCCGCAGTCCACCCCGGCGCAGCGCAAGCAGCTGCGGGCGCTCGTGCGCGAGTCGGTGGAGAATCGCCCCGGCGTGTACCGAATGCTTGGTCCCACGGGACTGGTCATCTATGTGGGGCAGTCGCGCGTGCTGCGCACCCGTCTGCTGTCGTACTTCCGTGCCAAGGGGCGGCGCAACAAGGCGGCGCGCATTCTGCGCCACGCCTTCCACATCGAGTGGGAGTACACAAATACCGAATTCGGGGCCCTGCTGCGCGAACTGCGGCTCATCAAGCAGTACCGCCCGCACTTCAACAGCATGATGGTGGCCGACGACTGGCCGCGGGCCTACGTGGCGGTCACCGGCGGCGCGGTCCCCGGCCTGCGCGTGGTGCCACGCTCCGATGATCCGCAGGCCGAGGCCCTCTTCGGTCCCTTCCGGCGCGTGGCCCAACTGCGCGACGCGGTGCGCGCACTTGCCGAGGCCACCGGCCTGCGCGACTGCCACATCGAAGAAACCCTGCGCGTCAGCGGCAGCACGCGCAGCCTGCCGCTCTGGTTCGCCGAGGAGGGGGCGCAGCGACAGGGGCGTACGCGTGCGCCGGGCTGTCTGCGCCACGACCTCGGCACCTGCGCCGGCCCCTGCATCGGGGCCGGCAACGCGGCGGCCTACCGCGACGCCGCCCGCGAGGTTCGCGACCTGCTCGAGGGACGCAGCGATGCGCCCGTGCGCCGCCTGGAAGACGCCATGCTGCGTGCTTCCGAGTCGCTGGCCTTTGAACAGGCCCGGGTGCTGCGCGATCGACTGGCGCTGGTGCGCTGGCTTCACGAGCGGGTCCAGCACTTCCACGCCAACATGGACCGCCTCACGTTCGTTTATCGGAGTGCGGGGCCTGATGCACGGGAATGGCTGTATCTCGTGCGCCGGGGCACCGTGCGGGCCGAGCTGCCCGCGCCGGAAAGCGCGGAGGAGCGCGCGGCGCTCAAGCAGCTCGCACAGCGCGTGTTCAGCGGCCCTGATGCACAGGGTGCCGACATTCCCACTCACGATCTCGACGAGTTCTATCTCGTGGCCAGCTGGTTCCGCCGTCGTCCGCTCGAGAAGCGGCGCACGTCACCGCCTTCACGCGCCGGGAGCTGAGGCGTGCGGCTGCTCGTGGTGGAAGACGATCCGCATCTTGCACGCCTCGTGGCCCGTGGTTTGCGCGAGGAGTCGTATGCGGTGGACACCTGCGAGAGCGGAGAGGCGGCCATCGCGCAGACCGCGCTCAATGCCTACGACGCCATCGTGCTGGATGTCATGCTGCCGGGTATGGATGGCTTCGAGGTGCTGCGCACCCTGCGCGCACGCGGCAATGCGGCACCCGTGCTCATGCTCACCGCCCGCGACGCCGTCGCCGACCGCATCGCAGGGCTCGACAGCGGCGCCGACGACTATCTCGTCAAGCCGTTTGACTTCGGTGAACTGCTCGCGAGACTGCGCGCATTGCTGCGCCGGCCCGATGGCCTGCAGCCCATGCGCGTGGAAGTGGCCGACCTGATTGTCGATCTCCAGGCGCACACGGCGCAGCGCGCCGGCACGGCCATTCCGCTCACGGCCAAGGAATACGCGCTGCTCGAACTGTTTGCGCGGAATGTCGGCAAGGTGCTGTCACGCAGTGCCATCGTGGCGCATGTATGGGATGACAACCACGACCCGTTCACCAACGCGGTCGAGGTGTACGTCAACCGCTTGCGCGCCAAGATCGACCGCCCGCCGTTTGCGCCGCTCATCCACACCCGCCGCGGGCTCGGATACGTGTTCTCCGCCACACCACCGGCCTGAACCCGCGTGCGCGCCTCCATTCTCACGCGGCTCACGCTGTGGAACGCCAGTGTGCTGGCCTGTCTGCTCGTGCTCTTTGCCGCGGCGGGATGGATCACCCTCTCCCGCGCCGTCTCGCAGCGCACCGCCGCCACCGTGCGCGAATCCGCGCGTGCCGTGGCTGGAGCCATCGTGGCCGAGCGACGGGCCGCCGCCGCGCGCGGTGACGTGGAGGAAGTGCCCGGCGCCTATGAGCGCGCCGCGCTGCGGGAAATGCGGGTGGGTGACCTGGACATTTTCATCACCGCCGACGGAGCATCCGACGACACCACACCCGCCGACAGCGTGGAAGTGGTGGCGGCGCGCCAGCCCCGAACGACGCCTGCACAGGTGGTGCCTCTGCCACCGGGTCTGCGAGCGGTCATGGACAGCGTGCGTGATGAACGGGCGCGCGGTCTGCTCTCTGACACCGTCGTGGCCATCCGGCGTGCAACCCTTGGCGATTCCACCTACCGCGTGGCGCTGCTGCGTGTCGAGCCCGAACCCATCGATCGCGAAGACGAACCGCCGCTGCTGGTCACCGTGATGCTCTCGGAAGCCGAGGACCGCGCACTGCTCCGTCAGGTGCGCACCACGCTGTTGCTCGCCATTCCCCTCGCCCTGCTCGTGTCGGTGGCGGCGGGCTTTCTGCTGGCAAGGCGCAGCCTGGCGCCACTCGAAGCCATTGTCGCGCGCACGGCCACCATCACTGCCGCCAATCTCGACGAGCGCCTGCCCGTGGTGAATCCGCACGATGAGCTCGGACGCCTCACACAGATCATCAACGGTCTGCTGGAGCGCGTCGATCGGGCCTTCCGTGTGCAGCGGCAGTTCATGGCCGATGCCTCGCACGAGCTGCGCACACCGCTGGCTATCGTGCGTGGCGAGGCGGAGGTCACACTGCGTCGTCCGCATCGCGAGGAAGCCGAATACCGCGAAGCCCTGGGCATTGTGCAGGCGGAGTCCCTGCGTCTCTCGCGCATTGTGGACGACCTGCTGCTGCTGGCCCGCACCGATACCGGTGGCACACTCATCACGAGACGGCCCGTGTCCGTCACTGAGCTCGTGCTCAGTGTGCTGCGCAGTCTGCGCACGCTCGCCGATGCCCGCGGTGTGGCCCTGCAGGCACACATCGACGCCGCGCTCGGGCCCGGCACCGATGATGTGGTGCAGGGCGACGAGTCGCTGCTGCGCCGCCTGCTCCTCAACCTGCTCGACAACGCGCTCAAGTACGCGCCGGCAGGCAGCACGGTGCAGCTCACGGTTGGCCCCGCCGCGCCGGATCTGTCGCAGGGCGTGCGGGTACGAGTCAGCGACGCCGGTCCCGGCATCCCCGCAGCGCTCCGCGATCGTGTGTTCGAGCGCTTTGTGCACGGCGCCGCGCCCGCCCCCGCGCCTTCGTCGCAGAGCGTGTCCGCCGAATCGGGCACCCCGTCCCCGGTGCAGACCGGCGCCGGTCTCGGTCTCGCCATCGCCCAGGCCATCGCCGCCGCCCACGGCGGGCGCATCGTGTTGCTCGACCGTCCGCTCGGCACCACGTTTGATGTGCTGTTGCCGCTCGATCCCACCCTCGGAGGTTCCGCATGATCCGCGCGCTTCGCCTGCCGAACGCAGCCCACCGCGCTGCGTTCGCGATGCTGCTGACCGCGTCCACGACGACATCCGTCGCACACGCCCAGACGCGCCCCGCCGCCGGCGCCGACACGGTGGCGCTCACGGAATGGGACGTGCCCTGGGGCGCCGCCGATCGCCCGCGTGACCCGAGTGTGGCACCCGACGGCCGCATCTGGTTTGTGGGACAGGAGGGCAACTATGTGGCGCGCTTCGATCCGGCCTCAAAGAAGTTCGAGCGCTTCGAGATCGACCCCGGCACACATCCGCACACCGTGGCCGTCGACCCTACGGGCGACGCGTGGTATGCGGGCAACCGCAACGGCATGATTGGCCGCATCGATGGCAAGACCGGCAAGATCACGCGCTATCCCATGCCGGAAGCCGCCGCCAAGGATCCGCACACCATTGCCTTTGATCAGAAGGGCAACCTCTGGTTCACGCTGCAGTTCAGCAACATGGTGGGCTTCCTCGACAAGGCCACGGGCGTGGTGAAGCTGGCCACCGTATCCACACCACGCGCACGCCCCTACGGCATCGTGCTCGACAAGGCGGGCCGCCCCTGGTTCAATCTCTTCGGCACCAACAAGGTCGGCACCATTGACCCCGCCTCCATGCGCGTGCGCGAGTACGTGCTGCTCGATGAGCGCGCGCGCGGACGCCGCATTGCGCTCACCACCGACGGCGGCGTGTGGTACGTGGACTACTCGCGTGGCTTCCTCGGCCGGCTCGATCCCGTGAGCGGCGCCGTGCGCGAATGGGCCATGCCGGGCGGCGCCACCTCGCTGCCCTACGCCATGACCGTCGACGACAACGACCGCCTCTGGTTCGTGGAAACGGGCAGTCAGCCCAATCGCCTCGTGGGCTTCGACCCGCGCAGCAACGGCTTCATCGGCATCACCGAGCTCGGGCCGCGCATGCCCAACACCGTGCGGCACATGGTCTTCGATCCGAAGACGCGCAGCATCTGGTTCGGCAGTGACCGCGGCACCATTGGCCGCGCCGTCGTACCCAAGGCGGGTATCAAGCCCATCGGCTAGTATCGCGTCGGCACGCCGGCCCCACCATCAGGGGAAGGCGTCGCGGTCTGCAGACTCGCGCCGAGCGTTGACCTCCAGTTGCGCGCGGCGCGACATCGCCAGAATGCTCCAATACAGACCGCGGATGTCGCGGTCCGGCAATCCCAGATGACGCGCCGTCCGGGCGGCGCGCGATACCACGGCCACTTCGCGCGCCGGATCAAGAATGGACTGGCCCACCTGCTGCTTGGCGTCCGCCATGGCCCGCGCCAACGCCATGCGACGCGCCAGCGCGGCCACGATCTGATCGTCCACCTGCTCAATCGCGGCCCGCAGGGCCTGCACGCCGTCGCGCTGACCCTTGTGCAGACTGCCGTGCACGTTGTGTTCGGCCGCGGGCATCATGCGAGCATGCCCTCTCGCCAACCACAGCGGCGGCCCACAGCCTCCGCCACCGCGCGCACCTGGGTCATCATCTCACCAAAGGCACCGTACTCGAGACTCTGCTCGCCATCGCTCAAGGCATGCGCCGGATCGGGATGCACTTCAACAATCAATCCGTCGGCTCCCGCAGCCACGGCGGCCAGCGCCAACGGCGTCACCAGATGTGCGCGTCCCCCGGCATGACTCGGGTCTACCAGCACGGGCAAGTGTGTTTCGCGCTTGAGCACGGGAATGGCCGCCACGTCGAGCGTGTTGCGCGTGGCCGTTTCGTAGGTGCGAATGCCGCGCTCACAGAGCATCACATCGCCGTTGCCCTGCGCCAGCACATACTCGGCCGCCATCAGCAGCTCGGTGATCGTGCCGGAGAGCCCGCGCTTGAGCAGCACCGGACGCTGCACCCGACCCACTTCACTCAGCAGCGCGAAGTTCTGCATGTTGCGGGCACCGATCTGCAGCACGTCCGCGTAGCGCGCCACAAGCTCCACCTGCCGCGGGTCCATCACCTCGGTCACCACCGGCATGCCCGTGCGCGCGCGTGCTTCGGCCAGCAACTCGAGACCGGCCTCGCCCATGCCCTGAAAGGCGTAGGGACTCGACCGGGGCTTGAACGCGCCGCCACGCAGCACGCGGGCACCGGCCGCCTGCACGGCATCGGCCGTGGCCAGCAGCATCTCGCGGCCCTCCACACTGCAGGGGCCGGCCATCACCACGACCTCCTGTCCACCAACGACCGTGTCGGCCACGTCGCCCAGGTGAATGGCCGTATTGGCCACGGAGAATTCGCGCGAGGCCAGCTTGTACGGCTTGAGCACGGGGATGACGCGCTCCACGCCCTCGAGCTGCGTGAGCCCGTGTTCGCCCAGGCGACCCTCTTCGCCTATGCAGCCCACAATGGTGCGCTGCGCGCCGCGCGACACATGGGCGCGCAGTCCCGCCTGCTCGACGTGTTCGACAATCCGGTCGAGTGCGTCCGGCGTGATGCCGGGGGTGGTGACAATGATCATGCAGTCCTCGTGTGGTGGCCCGTTGCCGGGCGGTGGTGCTCCACGAGGGCCGTGCGCGCGAACCCCGAAACGACCGAGGCCCGTGCAGTGCACGGGCCTCTCGGTGTCGCGGCGGTGGTGACGAATCAGCGCACGCCAAACATGCCGGGGCCCATGCGGGTCGGCATAAAATACCAGTAGCGGCTGAAGGGGCTGGGCGCGGCGTGATGCGTCATACCTGAATGCCTACGGCATGACGGCGCGTCTGTCAATATGTTCTAGCATGACTTCGGGCCCCGAACCTCGTGTTGCCTTCCAGGGCGCCTATGGCGCCTTCAGCGAACTCGCCATTGCCCGCCAGTGGCCCGATGGGGCCACGTCCGTTCCCTGTCGCAGCTTCCCCGACGCCCTCGCCGCGGTCGTGCAGGGCGACGCGGACTATGCCGTCATTCCGGTGGAGAACGCCATCGTGGGGCCGGTGCGTGTGGCGCTCGATGCACTGGCCGCCGCCGGTGCCGACGTGGTGGTGCGCGGTGAACTGCGGGTGCCCATTCACCTCTGCCTCATGGCGCCGCCGGGCGCCACGCTGGCCGGTCTGCGCGATGTGCGCAGTCACGCGGTGGCGCTGGCGCAGTGCCGCATCTTCTTTGCGCGTCATCCCTGGCTGGAGTCGGTGCCTCATGAAGACACCGCCGGCGCCGCCCGTGATGTGGCCGCGCAGCACGACCGCACGCTGGGCGCCGTGGCCGGCGAATCCGCCGCGGCGCGCTACGGACTCGAAATCATTGCCCGCAACATCGAAGACGTACCCGCCAACTGGACACGGTTTCTCGTGATCAGTCGCAACGCCAACACCGCCGTGACACCGTGAACACCAAGCGAAACATCGCGGGCACGCTCGCACTGCTTGCCGGCAGCCTGCTCGTGGCGCCAGGCAACGTGAAGGCACAGACCACGCCCCCCGCCTTCTCCGCCATCACCCGCGGGGTGCACGGCGGCATGAATGGTGAGCGCGCCAAATCCACCGTGGCCTTTGTGCAGCAGTTCTACCGGCTGCCGGGCAACGAGGGCTTCGACGCCGCCATCGACACCGTGGCCGCACTGCTCCGCGCCGCCGGTTACGTGGAGGAGAGCTCGGCGCCCGCCAACGCGCGCCTCGTGTACCGCATCGAGTCGCGGCCCATGCGCGATCCGGCCTGGACGCCGCTCGCTGCCTCCATCACGCTCGACGGCCAGAGCGCCCCCCTGCAGACCTTTGCGCGCAATCTCAACATGATTGCCGCCAACTCCATTGCCACACCGCCCGGTGGTGTGCGTGCGGAACTGGCGCACGTGGGCATTGGTGCCGACAGCAACTTCGCGCGTGTTCCGGTGGCGGGGCGTATCGTGTTCACCACCGGCAATGCGCGCGTCGTGCTCCCGCGCGCGCTCAAAGCCGGCGCGCTGGGCGTCATTGCGGCGCAGACCCTGCCGGCCTACAACCAGCAGGAGCGCAATCGGCACGCCATCCAGTTCTCCGGCATCGCGCGTGACACGCTGCAGCCGGGCTGGCTGCTCTATGCCTCACGCGCCACGCGTGATTCGCTCGAAGCGGCCATGGCCCGCGGTCCTGTGCTTGTACACGTCGAGATCGACGTGCGCATCGCGCGTCGCCCTGAGCGCACCCTCATTGCCGAGGTGCGTGGTCGCACGCAGCCACAGGAACGCTTCGTGTATTCCGCCCACGTGCAGGAACCCGGTGCCAACGACAACGCGTCAGGTGTGGGCGCACTGGCGGAAATGGCGCGCGTGGCGGCCGATCTCGTGCGCCGCAACGTGACCACACCGCAGCGCACAGTCACCTTCCTCTGGGGTGACGAGATCCGCTCCACCGATCGTTACATCAAGGAAGACTCGCTGCGCCGCACCGGCATCAAGTGGGGCATGTCACTCGATATGGTGGGCGAGAACACGGCCACCACGGGCGGCACGTTTCTCATCGAGAAGATGCCAGACCCCTCGGCGGTGTGGGTGCGTGGCGAAGACCAGCACAGCGAGTGGGGCGGTCGCCCGCTGGCCGAGAAGGACATTCGCGCCCACTGGTTCAACGACTTCGTGCGCAATCGCTGCCTCGACCGCGCGCGTCAGACCAATTGGGTGGTGAAGGCCAATCCCTTCGAGGGAGGCAGCGATCACACGCCGTTCCTGCGCGCCTCCATTCCGGCGGTGCTGCTCTGGCACTTCACCGACCAGTTCTACCACACCGACCTCGATCGCATCGAACATGTGAGCAGCGCCACGCTGGCCAATGTGGGCGCCTGCGCGCTCACCACGGGCCTGTTGCTGGCCGAGGGTACGCGCGAGGTGGCGAGTGCGGCGCTGGATGAACTCGTGGCCACCGCCCAGCGCACGCTGGCGACGCAGGCGGCCCTCTCGCGCGACACCCTGAGCCGCGGCGGGTCGCTCGAACACGAGCAGCACATTCTCAGCGTGTGGCGTGACTACTACCTCGGCGCCATCGATCGCATTCCCGAGATCGTGGTGGGCCCCGTCAACCTCACGACGGCGCTTGACCGTGCCCGGGCGCAGGTGCGGGCGGCGGTGCCGGTGCTCGCCAAGTAGTGGCGACACACAGACAGTAGTGTGCGCGGCGGATCCTTTGAACAGCTCACGCAGAGTTGAAATGAGAAGGGCCTTCCCCCGGCTGGTCGCGGCGTCGCACTAATTAGAGTGCGCGCCAGAGGTGACCACTTACGCGGGCCGCGAGGCCCCTGACCGGAGGTCGGCCATGTCTCACTCATCGGAAGCTATCACCGGATTCCCGTCGCTGACTATTGGTGTGGATTTGGGGGACCGCCAGAGCCAGCTGTGTGTGGTCGATGCGGCCGGCACCACCGTCGAGGAGCGTGCGATTGCCACGACGCCGCAGGCGCTGCAGCGTTACTTCGCCGAGCGCGGCGCCGTGCGCGTGGTGCTCGAGGTAGGGACGCATTCGCCCTGGGTGAGTCGGCAGCTGGCCGGGTATGGACACGAGGTGTACGTCGCCGATCCGAGCGCGATGTACGGGGCGCGGCGCCGCAGCCGGCGTAACGACCGGATGGACGCGGCCTATCTCGCGCGGCTGGGGCGCGTGGATGTGCAGTTGCTGCACGCCATTCAGCATCGCAGCGAAGCGACGCAGGCGCATCTGGCCCAGCTCCGCGCGCGCGATCAACTCGTCAAATCGCGCACGCAATTGATCAATCATGTGCGCGGCGCGGTGAAGAGTGTCGGGCAGCGGCTGCCGAGCGGCGGTGCCGACGCGTTTGCCACGCAGGCGGCGGCCCACCTCCCCCTGGCGTTGACCGAGGCGCTCACGCCGCTGCTCACGTTGATCGCGACGCTGACGACGCAGATTCACGCGTATGATCACCGGCTGGAGCGGTTGGGCGCGACGCACTATCCCGTGACGCAGCGGCTCCAACAGATTCCCGGCGTGGGCCCCCTCACCGCCCTCGCCTTCGTGTTGCTCGTGGAGGATCCCGCGCGCTTTGCGACGAGTCGTCAGCTCGGCGCCTACTTCGGCCTCGTGCCGAAGCTGGACGAGAGCAGTCAATCGTCGCCGCAACTGCGCATTACCAAGCGTGGCGATCCGATGGCGCGCCGCTACCTGGTGAGTGCGGCGCAATACGTCCTCGGCCCGTTTGGTCCCCCGTGTGACCTGCGCCGGTTCGGGGAGGCCCTGATGGTGCGCGGGGGGCCCAATGCGAAGAAGCGCGCCGTCGTCGCCGTCGCGCGAAAACTCGCCGTCCTGCTCCACGCGCTCTGGCGCACCGGCACCGACTATCAGCCAATGCGGCACGCGGCATCCCCCGCGTAACCCGCCCACCCGTTGCGCGATCCCAGCCCGCGTCCTGGATGACTGCGATCCATCTCTTGCTCCCCTAAGAGCGTCGCAGAGTTGGCAGCATCCACCGCCCACCCATCGGACCTCAGCATGCACCCCGTCCTGACGGAGAGTGCGGATAGAAGAGTGGTATGGGGATCGCTGGGATTCGTTCGCACGTGACACACGGCATTCACTCAGACCACACGTACCCACGACACCACGCACGTCGACCAGCCGCACGGGCGCCACGTCGCCCTTGACTACAAGACCCTTCTCATAGAAGAAATGGAGGGCGCAGAGGACGCAGAGGAGTATCGGTCCGTTCACTCTTCTTTACTGCTGTTGATCCGTGCAGTTTCCGCTGCATCCGTGTCATCCGCGACAAGGCAGTTCAACCCCGACCGCAGTTCTCTGCGCCCTCTGCGCACTCCGTCCCTCTGCGTGAGCTGTTGACGATATCCCAGTAACACCGACGGTCCGGCAATGCGGAACATCGGTCGACGCCTCGCGTCGTTGCAGTCAGACAAACCCTCACAGCCGCCGGGGGCCGCTGCCGACTGAAAGCCGCACCAATTTGGGTGATACTGGCCGCATGATCACTCCCATGGCGCAGGACCTTGCCGCCCTGCAGGAACACGAGCTGCGCGATCTGGCCCTGCGCTACGATGTCCCGGGCCCACGCTACACCAGCTACCCCGCCCTGCCTGACTGGAACGGCAGCTTCGACGCCGACAGCTGGGAACGGCATCTCACGCAGCTCGCTGCGCCGGACGCCGCCGTTGCGCTGTATGTGCATCTGCCCTTCTGCGTGGCCCGCTGTCTCTACTGCGGCTGCAATGCCACCGTCACCACGCGCGACGAGGTGGTCGACCGCTATCTGGCCCGACTGGCGCGCGAGATCGCCTGGGCATCCCGCGCCATCGGCGCGCGACCGGCCATCAGTGCCATGCACTGGGGCGGCGGCACGCCAAACTTTCCCGGCCTCCCGCAGCTCGAACGGCTGGTGCATGACCTCGACACCGCCTTCGACCTGCACGACGGCACCGAGCGCTCCATCGAGGCCGATCCGCGTCTCGTCACGCGTGAGCAGTTGCGTGGGCTGCGCGCGCTGGGCTTCACACGCATCAGCTTCGGCGTGCAGGATCTCGACGCCGACGTGCAGCAGGCCATCGGCCGCGTGCAACCCGAGTCGCTCGTGCGCGACGTGGTGGCCATGGCACGCGACGAAGGCTTCACCGGCATCAATGTCGATCTCATTTACGGCCTGCCGCGGCAGACCCGCGACAGCTTTGCCCGCACCGTAGACAGCGCCATCGGGTTCGGCGCCGATCGCCTGGCCTGTTTCGGCTACGCGCATGTGCCGTGGATGCGCGCCCATCAGCGACGCATCGACGAGCGCACACTGCCCGGCGGACCTGAGCGCATGCTGCTCTTTCACGACGCCGTGCAGCGTCTCGTGCAGGCCGGATACGTGTGGCTGGGCTTCGACCACTTCGCGCGCCCGAACGATCCGTTGGCCGTGGCGGAACACGAAGGCACGCTGCACCGCAACTTCATGGGCTACACCACGCGGGACGGCGAACACTTGCTCGGTCTTGGGGTGAGCGCCATCTCCGAGGTGGCCGGCCGCTTTGTGCAGTCGGAGAGCGCGCTCGGCGCATGGCAGCGGGGCATCGACACCAATCAGGTGCCCATGGCCCGCCGGCATGTGCAAAGCGCAGACGATGCCTGGCGTGCGCGCGCCATCATGCATTTGCTTTGTCAGGCCGAATTGCCAGACCGGCTCTGGCTGGACGACCCGGAGGCATTGGCCACGGCCTATGCGCCGTTTGTGGAGGACGGCCTGCTGCGCCGCGAGAGCGACGGCTGGCGTGTCACCACACGCGGCCGTTTCGTGCTGCGCAACCTGGCCTTCCCGCTCGATCCGCACCGTCGCGCCACGTCCAGTGCCCCGCAGTTCTCACGCGCAGTGTAGTTGAGGGCGTGATAGATTGGCGGACATGTCTTCCGCCTATCTGTGGGTCAAGGCCTTTCACGTCGTGGCCATGGTGGCCTGGTTCGCCGGGCTGTTCTACATCTTCCGTCTGTTCGTGTATCACGTGCAGCAGCGTCACGAGCCGGCAGTGGTGGCCACGCTGGTCATCATGGAGCGACGCCTCATGCGCGCCATCATGGCCCCGGCCATGATCGTGACCATCGCGCTTGGCAGCACCATGCTGGTCATGCAGCCGGCCTTGCTGCGCATGCCTTGGATGCATCTCAAGTTGGGCGCGGTCGTGCTGCTGCTGGCCTATCACGGCTTTGCATCCGTAACGCGCAAGCGTTTTGCGCGCGGCGACTACTTCCTCAGCGAAACCGCCTGCCGCGCCATCAACGAGGTGCCCACCCTGCTGCTCATCGCCATCGTCGTGGCGGTCATCGTGCGCGTTCCGTAGTCGCGGGCAGCAGCACCTGCCGCAGCATGGTGCTCTCGTTCAGCATGGTCTCGAGCTGCAGCAGGCGCGCCGTCTCCTTGCCTATCCACACATACGACTCGCGGCCGCGGCCAATGACCAGCTTCACCACCCACGCTGCCTCACCGTGCAGCGTGGTCTGGCCCGTCACCTGCACCTGATACCGCCGCACACCGGCGTCCACGTCGTAGGCCGCAAACTGCGCCGCATATCCGACGGCCAGCGGCAGCGCACGCAGCACCAGATCCCAATTGCCGGCATCAAAGGCCGCGACCGGCAAGGTGGTATCGATGGGCACGCCCGGCACATCCTGTGGCGCCAGACTGCCACGCACACGCCGTCCGGCAAACTCCAGCAGCACCCGACGATTCTGCTGCTGACTGCGACGGCGCAGAGGCGCCAGCCCAAGCTCGGCCGAGTCGGTGGAATCGGTGAGTTGCAGCGTGCCACGTTCGGTGGTGAGCGTGCGCCGGAGCATCGGCGACCCCGCACTGGAATCGTGCACCAGCACGTCGCGCAAACGGCCCACCGGGATCTCGTCGCCATCGCGAAACAGGGTCAGCGCAAACACCTGAGTCCCTGCGGCCAGCCGCTGCACACGCAGCGTACTGTCACCCGGCACGATCATGGTGACCGTGGTCTGTGCAATCGAGGGACTCGCTGCAGCGGCGCCCGATGCCCCCTGTCCCGATGCAGGCCGACCCATCCCGCTGCTCGCCAGACCAACCACCATGGCCCCGTGGCACAGCATGCGCCAACGACGCGCGTTTCGGCCTGGGGGAGAGTGAACCATGCACAATGCTCACCTGCGGCCCGGGCCGCCGTCAACGTGCGGAGGAGTTTGTCGAGGGATTTGCCGAATCGCGTAAACCCAAACGCGGTCCAACGCTGTCTGTGAGACAGCCCCCCGGGGCTGCATCCGCATTCTCTACCAAGCCCCGTCCCAGCCTGCAACTTTTCCGGCGGCCCGTCCGTCGTGAGCCAATATGTATACCTTCTTCCGTGCCTGTGTCCGTGGGGCCGTCGTCGGCCTCCTCTGTGTCCTCGCCACCCGGCCACTTGCCGCGCAGGGGGCCGACGTGGTCCGCGGCCGCGTCCTTGATGACTCGGCCCGTGCGCTGCCCGGTGCCGCCGTCGCCATCACCCGCGGCCCCGATCGCCTCGTACAAACCACGACCACCGACTCGAGTGGGCGCTTCAGCCTGCGCTTCGACCCGGGCACAGGCGACTATCTCGTGCACGTGTCGGCGCTGGGTTTCCGCAGTGCACGCCGGCGCGTCGAGCGTCAGGGCACGGAGCGCGAACTGGTGGCCGACTTCACCATGGCGCGCGACATGGCCGCGGTACTCGCTGCCGTGAACGTGCGGGCCAATCGCGCCGTCCGCGCCTCGGCCATTGTCGCCAACGCCACGTCGCCGGAAGTTGGTGCCGCCGAATCGTGGAGTCAGGGTGTGCAGGGCCGCGTGAGTCCAAACGCGGCCGGCAATCTCAACACCATTGCCGGCACCATGCCCGGAGTGGTCATGACGGCCTCCGGCCCCAGCATGCTGGGTGCTGACGCTTCGTCCAATCTCACCACGCTCAATGGCATGGCGCTGCCCGGTGGCCAGCTGCCGCGCGCCGCGCGCGCCGATGTGCGCGTGACCGGCGCCACCTTCGATGCCACGCGGGGTGGCTTTGCTGGTGCCAACATCGATGTGCGCCTTGCGGCCGGTGATCGCAACTTCCAGAACCGCAACGCCTACCTCACGCTCAACGCGCCGCAGCTGCAGGTCACCGACGCCGTGGGTCGTTCGCTTGGTCTCACCAATGGCGGATTCCGCGCCAGTGTCGGCGCCGACGGTGAGGCCATTCGGCGTGTGCTCACCTACAACATGGCCCTCGACGTGGGGCGCACGGTGAGCGACCCGTCCACACTCGTGGCCGGCAATCGCGACGCGCTGCTGCGTGCCGGCCTCTCCCCCGACTCCGCCCTGCGTGTGCAGTCGGCCGCGGCCGGCATCGGTCTGCCCGTTGGCGGCAGCGGCATTCCCGGCTCGCGTGTGCAGAACAGCCTCACCTGGCTGGGCCGCATTGACGATGTGCGCGACACCCTGCGCACGCTCACGCTGACATCATATCTCGGGCGCAACAGCGAAGGCGCGCTGGCTTTCGGTCCGCTCAATGCGCCGGCGGCAGGCGGCGAACAGTCGCAGCTCACCATGGGCGCACAGTTCGTGCACGCGCAATACGTAGGCAGCAGCTACACCACGCTCATGCAGAATCGCGCCGCCGTCAGCCGTGTGCGCGACCGCACCACGCCCTACGTGAGTGCACCGGGCGCCACCGTGCTGGCGCGTTCTGCCTCCGATGCGTCCACCAGTGACATCGTACCGGTGCAGCTCGGCGGCAATCCGCAGCTCGTGACCAATGACACACGCTGGACGGCCGAACTGGCCAACGAGATGACCTGGAACGCCGTGGGCCGTCGGCATCGCTTCCGCACGTCACTGTGGGGACGCTATGACGGTCTTACCCAGGAAGGCGTGACCAACGCGCTGGGCCAGTACACCTACAACTCGGTGGCCGATCTGGCAGCCAATCGGCCGGCGTTTTACTCGCGCACGCTGCTGCAGCCCGTACGTGATGCCTCCACCTACAATGCGGCCGCAGCGTTTGCGCATCAGTGGAATCCGTCGCGCTACTTCAACACCATCGTGGGCGCGCGTGTTGAAGGCAGCGCCTTCGGTGAGGCCCCGCCACGCAACACCGCGCTCGAACAGGCGCTCGGTGTGCGCACCGGCATTGCGCCCTCGCGCGTGCGCGTCTCGCCGCGCGCCGGCTTCACCTACACCTACAATCGTCAGCGCACCAACGGCCAGGGCACCATGGGCACCGAGGTGGGCACCTTCCACCGCACCCTGCAGGGTACCTTCCGCGGCGGCATTGGCGAGTTCCGCGATCTCTACCGTCCCAACCTGCTGACCGACGCCATGGTGGGCGCGGGCCTCGCTGGCAGCACGCTCTCGCTGGCCTGCGTGGGCAGTGCCGTGCCCATCCCCGACTGGAACGCGCTCACCAGCGGCAATGGGGCGTTGCCCAGCACCTGTCTCGATGGCTCGGGCACACTTGCCGAGCGCGCACCGAGCGTTTCGCTCATCGATCCCAACTTCGACGTGCCGCGCAGCTGGCGCGCCAGCCTCGGTTGGGCCAGCAACGTGAAGAGCTTCCTGCTGCGTCTCGATGGCCTCGCGTCGTATGATCTGGCGCAGCCCGGCACCGTGGACGCCAACTTCGCGGGCACTTCACGCTTCACACTGGCCGGCGAAGGCAGTCGCCCCATGTTCGTGACTCCGGCCGCCATCGATGCCGCCAGCGGCGCCGTGTCCGCGCGTGAATCGCGGCGCAGCAACGACTATGGCCGCGTGGCCATGCGCACCAGCGACCTGCGTGGCTACGGCGGGCAGCTTACCGCTACCGTGCAACCCGAAATCTTCCGTGGTGCAGCCGGTCCGCCACCGGTCATGTTCACCTTCGGCTACACGTTGCAGGAGGTGCGCCGACAGTATCGCGGTTTTGATGGCGCCAACTTCGGTGATCCGACGCTCAAGGAGTGGGCGGCTGGCGTGAACGATGCGCGGCACGCCTTCGTGGTGCAGGCCGGCGCCAACATTCCGAGGGTCGGCGCGCTCACGCTGTTCACACGCATTCAGAGTGGGTTGCCATTCACCCCCATCGTGCGTGGTGATGTGGACGGCGACGGACGCAGCGGTGACCGTGCCTTCATCCCCACCACGTCGGGCGGCGACGCGGCCACGGCCGCGCAGATGCAGGCGCTGCTGGCCTCGGCGCCATCCAACGTGCGCAACTGCCTCGAGTCCCAGCTCGGTCGCGTGGCGGGCCGCATGAGCTGCCGCGGGCCGTGGACGCAGAGCATGAATCTCATGTTGCAGCCCAACATCGGACGCATTCGGGGACGCAACGCCAGCGTCAACGTGGTGTTCGAGAATCCGTTGGCCGGTGTCGATCAGCTGGTGAACGGCGCCGATGGTCTCAAGGGTTGGGGTGCGCAGGCCCTGCCCGATCCCACGCTGCTCATTCCGCGGGGCTTCGATGCGGCATCGCAGCGTTTCCGTTACGACGTCAATCCGCGCTTCGGCGACACGCGCGCCTTCCGCACGCTCTCACGCACCCCGTTCCGCGTGGTGCTCGACGTGACCATGGACCTGTCCGTGCCCTACGACCTGCAGCAGCTGCGTCGGGCCATCGAGCCGGTGCGTACGCCCGACCGCCGCGGCTGGACGCGGCGTGGCGTGGATTCCATTGCCGATCTCTACCTGCAGCAGACCTCCAACATTCACCGCCTGCTGCTGGCCGAGAGCGACTCGCTCTTCCTCACGCGCGAGCAGATCAATCGCCTGCTGCGCACCGACTCGGTGTTCAGCGCGCAGGCGCGCGATCTCTACTATCCGCTGGCGCGCTTTCTGGCCGAGCAGCCAGACGGCGTGGCCGGCAAGGCGGCACTCGACAGCGTGCAGGCCACCACGCGCGCCTACTGGAAGCTGTTCTGGGCGCAGGTGGACACCGCGGTGCCCGTGCTCAATCCGCAGCAGCGCGATCTGCTGCCCATGATCCAGAACATCGCCAGTGTGCCCAAGGAGCGTCGCGAGAACGCACAGTGGCGCTTTGGCTACCCGGTCCCACTGCGCCACAACCGGCCGCGCGTGGGCGGCGAGCCGGGCGGCGGCAACGTGTCCATCACGCGCGGCGGGCCGTAAACTGATTACCACCGAACACACGGATTGAAACGAAACCACAGGATGGCAGCTGCCACTCCTGTGGTTTCGTTTTTGGCGTGTCGTATGGTTCGTGCTATCTGCGCCCAGTCCAAATGACAATCGTGCCGCACTGATTGCCGACACGGAGAAACTCTGGTGGCGTGCCGGTGAGCGCCTGATACACTTCCACCGCACGGACCTGGGTAAACAGTACCCAGTTGTCAATCAATCCTTCGTGCACGTCACCGTTGATGCGCATGCGATCAACCACGAGATCCGGCGCGCACGGTTCGCCCGTGCTGCCGCCGCGCATCAGGATCTTGTTGCCCATCATGAGGCTCTTCTCCATCGACGGCACAATCCGCACACCGGGAATAGTCCCGAACAGGTGCGCGGCCTCGAACGGCATGATCCGATCGATCTCCTCGGGCCCACGATAGGTGCCGATGCCAATCTGCCGACGCTTCTCGAACGCGCGGATGGTGGGTTCGAACAGCGACGCACGCAGCGCGCGTGTGCGCACCGTGTCCAGCGTGACCGTGCGATGCAGCGTCATCAGCAGCTCGTTGCCTGCGGTCGCGTCACCGATGTCCACGATCTGCCGCTCGGGCTGATAGCCGAGGGCACGCGTTTCGACAGTATGCGTGCCCGTCGGCAGTTGCCGCAATTGCCAGTAGCCCGCCGAATCGCTGCGCGCAGGCGACTCGGCGCCCCACACGATGACCGCCACATTGGGCAGCGGCGCACCACCAGGTCCCGTCACCCGTCCACGCAGCGTGCCCAGTCCCCTTCGCACCAGCTGCGAGTCCACGGACACGTGCGTGACGGCGCCGACCGCGAGATCCTGACGCGCGATGCCGTGCTCCGGCACCACCAGCTCCACGATGCCGGTCGAATCGCGGCCGGCAAATCCGCGCACACGCACCGTGCCACCGGGCGGCAACCCGCACACGGTAAAGGCCCCATCCGCTCCGGCCGGCATGACTTCGCGCTTGGGCACCCGGGTCACGCCGACGCCCTTGGTCACCGACACCAGCATGTCCACCCAACGCACCTCCACCACACCCAACTGCGCCGGGTCGGACGTGCCCGGCATGCGACGCAGGCGGCCGTGCAGATAGCCCGTGCCATCGCCGGTGGCGCTGTCCCCGCAGGCTTCACGCACCAGACGCCGCGCCGACGGAACGGCCAGCGTGATCCGCTGCTCACCGCGCGCACTCACGCTCACCACCCGCGCCAGCTGTTCGATGCCCAGCGAGTCGATGCGGGGATGCATGGCCGCCAGCATCCAACTGCCCGCCTGCAGACTGTCCACGCGGAAGCGGCCCTTATCGTCGGCGCGCACCGAGCGACTCACGCTCGGATCGGACACCATCGCCACCTGCACGAACGCCGACGCCAGCGACTTGCCCGCCACACTGTCAAAGACCACACCGGACAATCGGACCTGCGCCCCAAGCGGCGCCCCTGCCCAGCTCATTGCGAGGACAGCGGACAGGTCCACCACGCGCCGTCGCGTGACACGCATTGTGCACCCCAAGTCGAGGGAACCCACCAGCACGGGAGTTTTGTCCCACCTACCCACCTGGCACGGGGCAGTTCCCTGCCCCGTCCCGTTCCCGCAGTTCCCGCAGTTCCCGCAGTTCCCGCAGTTCCCGCAGTTCCCGCAGTTCCCGCGGTGCAACCGCTTGCAGTCCCTTCCCGCAGTCCCACCTTACGCGGTCACACCTTACGCCACTCTTTGGTTCAGTACTTGTAGTGGGCGGCCTTGTACGGCCCGTTCACATCCACGCCAATGTAGCTCGCCTGATCCGGCGTCAGCGTGGTCAGCTTCACGCCCAGCTTGTCGAGGTGCAGCCGCGCCACCTTCTCGTCGAGGTGCTTGGGCAGCGTGTACACCTTCTTCTCGTACGACTCCGCCCGCGCGTGCAGCTCGAGCTGCGCCAGCACCTGATTGCTGAAGCTCGCGCTCATCACGAAGCTCGGGTGGCCCGTGGCGCAGCCCAGGTTCATGAGACGGCCTTCGGCCAGCACCAGAATGGAGCGCCCGTTCGGCAGCACGAACTCGTCGTACTGCGGCTTGATGTTGATGCGCTTCATGCCTTCGACCTTCTTGAGACCGGCCATGTCGATCTCGTTGTCGAAGTGGCCGATGTTGGACACGATGGCCTTGTCCTTCATGCGGCTCATGTGCTCCACGGTGATGACGTTCTTGTTGCCCGTGGCCGACACGAAGATGTCCGCCTGCTCGACGATGTCTTCGAGCGTCGTCACCTGATACCCCTCGAGCGCCGCCTGCAGCGCGCAGATGGGGTCGATTTCCGTGATGACCACGCGCGCGCCCTGACCCTTGAGCGCCTGCGCGCAACCCTTGCCCACGTCACCGTAGCCGAGCACCACCACGATCTTGCCGGCCAGCATCACGTCGGTCGCGCGATTGAGACCGTCCACCACCGAGTGACGGCAACCATACAGGTTGTCGAACTTGGACTTGGTGACGGCGTCGTTCACGTTGATGGCCGGGAAGGCCAGCGTGCCGGCCTTCTCCATCTCGTAGAGACGGTGCACACCCGTGGTGGTCTCTTCCGACACGCCACGAATGCCCGCCAGCACCTTGGTCCAGCGGCCCGGGTTCTTCTGCTGCTCCGCGCGCAGCAGGTCGAGAATCACGCCCCACTCTTCCGGCTCGTTGTCGCTGTCGAACGCCGGCACCGTGCCCGTCTTCTCGTACTCGGCGCCCTTGTGCACCAGCAGCGTGGCGTCGCCGCCGTCATCCAGCAGCAGGTTGGGACCCGTGCCGTCCGGCCACATCAGAGCCTGCTCCGTGCACCACCAGTATTCCTCGAGCGTCTCACCCTTCCACGCAAACACCGGCGTGCCCTTGGGGTTGTCCACCGTGCCCTGCGGGCCCACGGCTACGGCCGCCGCCGCATGATCCTGCGTGGAGAAGATGTTGCACGACACCCAGCGCACGTCAGCGCCGAGTGCGGTGAGCGTCTCGATGAGCACCGCCGTCTGCACCGTCATGTGCAGCGAGCCCATGATCTTCGCACCCTTGAGCGGCTGCGACGCGCCGTACTCCGCGCGCAGCGCCATCAGGCCCGGCATCTCCTGCTCGGCGAGACGGATTTCCTTGCGACCCCACTCCGCGAGCGAGAGATCGCGCACGGCAAAGGCGGGACGGTCGAGTGACGTCAGCAGCGCGACGCCGTGTTCGGTCATGACGGAAGTGGACATATGTGCGAAAGTGGAGTGGAACGTGGTGACTGCTGAAGACACTGCTGAACCGATCAGTTCCGGGTATTGGGTTCAAGTTCGGAGTCTCGAGTTACTCAAGACTCGAAACCTGAACTCAGAACCCGAAACTGATCAGTGAAAAAGCCAAACCATCACGCCAGCACCAGACTCGGCGCCGGTACCGCTAGTGCCGTACAACTGAACATCGCCGGCCCACTGGCCGCCGCATCAACCGGCAATGCCGTGTAGCGAACGACCTCAAAGCCGGCTTCGTGCAACCAGCGCTGCAACTCCTGCTCGGAGAAACCCAGCCACATGTGGCCCATGGTTTCCCGGTATCGCTCCTGCGCATGCGGACGCATGTCGGCAATGAGCACACGCCCGGCGGGCCGCAGCACACGCTGCACTTCGCGCAGCGCACGCAGCGGGTCCGGCACGTGATGCAGTACCAGCATCAGCACCGCCACATCGAGCACGTCATCGTCGAGCGGAAGCGCTTCCAGTGCGCCCTCGTGCACCTGCACGTTCTGCAAACCCGCCAGTCGCGCACCGGCGGCCGACAGCATGGCCGGCGACGCGTCCACCGCGTGCACCGTCTGCACATGCGGGGCGAGCGCGGCACTCAACGCGCCGGTGCCGCAGCCCAAGTCGCCCACCACCCACGCAGGGTCGAGCAGGGCCAGCAGCGCACTCAGGTCCGCGCGCGCACCAAACATCTCGGTGCGGAGCGCATCCCACTCGGCGCTCGCACTGGCAAAGAACGACTGCGTGGTGCTGCGCCGCGCCTGTACCACAGCATCCAGGCGCGCCGCATCCTGCAGCGCCACCGGCGTGTGCACAAAGGCCTCATGCACCAGCGTCCACAGCGCCTGCATGCGCGCATTGAGCGCCGGATGCCGGCGATACCAGCGGCTCGCCCCCTCGGCCCGTGAGGCCACCCAGCCCTGATCGAGCAGGATCTTGAGGTGACGGCTCACGGTGCTCTGCGGCAGCTGCAGTGCCAGCGCCAGCTCGCCCACCGTGAGCTCCTGCCGCTCCAACGCCGCCAGCAGCCGACCCCGCGTAGGGTCGGCCAACTCGGTCATGTGGTCGTGGATGGGCAGCCGGGGCGCGGTCATGCGGCGGAATATATCCGACTATCCGGATAAAAGGATAGCCCAGACCCCGACCCCGACCCAGACCCCGACCCCGACCCCGACCCAGACCCCGACCCCGACCCCTGCCAAGACCCCGACCGCAGTTTCGCCCGCCGTTTCTTCCCGCCCCACACCTTACGTCATTCCCCTTACGCTTTTCTCCAAACCCCGACTGTAGTTTGCAAGGTATGCTGGACCTCGCAATCGCCGGGCATTTATTCACCGCCGTGCTGATCGGACTCGCCGTCGGCATTGAACGGGAATGGTCCGGTCACACCCACGGCCCGGACGGCCGCTTTGGCGGCGCCCGCACCTTTGCCCTGCTCGGGCTGGTTGGCGGGTTTGCCGGCTGGTTCCTCCGTCTGGACTACGCCCTGATCGCGGCCGTCCTGATCGGCGGCGCCATGTTGTTTGTGGTAGCCGCCTATCGCGCCGCCATGCAGCGGCCCGGCACCACCCCCGACAGCACCACCGAAGTCGTGGCCCTCGTGGTGGTGGCCATGGGAACCACCGCGGGCCTCGGCTTCCGCACCATGGCCAGCGCCGCCGCGGCCCTCGTGGTACTTCTGCTGGCCGAAAAGTCCAAGCTCCAGGAGATCCTCGCCAAGGTCGCGCCCACCGAAATGCGCGCCGCCCTGCAGTTTGCTGTGCTGGCGCTCATTGTCCTGCCCCTCATTCCCGACGGCGCCTTCGGACCCTACGACGCCTTCCGTCCGCGGCAGCTCTGGATCGTCGTGCTCGTGTTCTCGGCGCTCAACTTTGCCGGCTACATCGCGCGCCGCGTCATAGGCGAAACCCGGGGCCTGGCCGTCACCGGTCTGCTCGGCGGACTCGTGTCGTCAACTGCCGTCACCCTCACCTTCAGTCGCCGCAGTCGCGACGACGAATCCCTCGCGCTGCCCCTCGCGCTCGGCGTGGTGGCCGCCTGCACCGTACTCGTGCCACGCGTGCTCGTCATCTCCGCCATGCTGCAGCCCGCCGTGGGTCTGGCCGCCATCACCATCCTCGGACCGTCCTTTGTGGCCGGGCTCTCGCTCATTGCCTTTGTCCTGTGGCGTGAGCGCAGTACACGCCCTGGTGCGGCCGCCTCCCGTGACGGGGTTGATGCCGCGCTAGGACAGAACCCGCTCGGCCTCTGGTCATCGCTGCAGATGGCGGTTGCCTTTCAGGTGGTGCTCTTTGCCATTGCCTGGGTGCAGCGCGCCGCCGGCGAAACCGGTGTGCTCGCGTCGGCCACACTGCTGGGCCTCACCGACGTCGACGCGCTGACCGTGTCCATGGCGCGCTACGGCAGTGTGCCGGAGCAGGTGCCGGTGGCCGCAGCGGCCATGGGTATTGGCGTGCTGTCCAACACGGTGCTCAAGGGCAGCATGGCGCTTGTGCTTGGTGGCGCGCGCTACCGCCTGCATGTGGCCGGTGGACTGGCCGTGCTGGCCGTGGGGCTGGTGCTCGGTCTCGCGCTGGGATGGCCATGAGCACGGCCGTCACGCGGGGCATCAGCAACGTAGGACGTCTGACACGACGTCTGCTCGAACCCGTGGGCGCCGGCGCGCACTTCACGGGCGAAGTGTTGCGCGCGATGCGCGAGACACGTGAGTGGGTACCCGAGTTCTCCACCCACGCACGCACACTGGGTGTGGGGTCACTACCCATCGGCATTTTCATTGCGCTCTTCACGGGTATCGTGCTCGCACTGCTTGCCAGCTACAGTGTGGGAGACATGGTGCCGCCGTACTTCGTCGGTACCCTCGTGCAGAAGACCGTCACGCTCGAACTCGCGCCGGTGCTCACGGGCCTCGCACTGGCGGGCCGTGTGGGGGCCAACATTGCCGCCGAGCTGGGCACCATGCGTGTCACGGAGCAGATCGACGCACTCGAGACGCTCACCTTCGACCCCATGAGTCATCTCGTCGTGCCACGCGTGCTGGCCTCGGCACTCATGTTTCCCATGGTAGTGGGCGTGGCCATGGTCGTGGGACTGATCTCGGGCTGGCTGGCGTCGTTGTCGCTGCTCGATCTCTCCACGCCACAGTTTCTCAAGGGCGTGCGCATTTTCTTCCAGGACTTCGACGTGCGCTACGGTCTCGTCAAGTCTGCAAGCTTCGGAGCCGCCGTGGCGCTCATTGGCTGCCGTGCGGGGCTCACCACCATGGGTGGCGCGCAGGGTGTGGGCCGCAGTGCCACACGCGCCGTCGTCATTTCCGCCGTCATGATTCTCGTGCTCGACGCGTTCTGGGCCCTCGTCTGGCTCACCAACCGTTCCCTGCGATGACCTCTCCAAAACGCATCAGCGATTTTGTCGTGGGCCTCACGGTCATTGTGATCACCGTCGTGCTCATCGGTGGCACGCTCTGGCTCAAGCAGGCCGACCTGGGTGGCCGCACGCGCCATCTCACCGTGCGCTCGCGCGACGTGGGCGGTGTGTCGCTTGGCAATCCCGTCGTCATTCGCGGCGTGCGCGCTGGCCGCGTGGAAGCCATTGCCCTGGGCGACAACAACTGGGTGGTGCTCAAGTTGGGAATAGACCGCAGTGTGGACCTGCCCGACGATCCCATCGTGCTGCTCGCCGCCTCCAGTCTCTTCGGCGAGTGGCAGGCCACCGTCATGTCACGCGACGGCATTCCCAACGACCGCGAACTGCGTGCCGCCATTGCCGAAGCCCGCACGACCAGCGACACCTTGGCGGGTGCCGTGCTGCCCGACATTGCGCAGCTCACGGCTGTGGCCGGCCGTATCTCCGGCGACGTGGCCAAGGTAGCCGAGCGGGTGCAGGTGGCCTTCGACGACGAGGCGGCCAAGGAACTGCGTGCGTCCATTCGTAACGTGGCTGAGCTGTCCACGGAGCTGGCGCGCACCATCAAGGTGCAGTCGCGCAATCTCGATCGCATCAGCACCGACGTGCAGTCTGGCCTTGAGACCGTAAACACGGCGGCGTTCAAGCTCAACGCATTCTCCTCGCGTCTCGACTCCGCCACCAGCCGCGGCGAAATCCAGGCCATCGTGGGCAACACGCAGAGCGCTGCCAAAGAACTCGCCGCCACCACGGCCTCACTGCGCGACATCACCGCGCGCCTCGACCGCGCCGAGTCGCAACTGTCGCGCGCCGTGGCGCGGGCCGACACCGTGTTCGCCAAGGCCAACAGCCGTGACGGCACCATCGGTCTCATGCTCAACGATCCGGCGCTGTATCAGCAGAGCGACTCGCTGGTGCGTGAGCTGCGCGTGCTCATCGCCGACATCAAGAAGAATCCGCGGCGCTACATCAACGTGCGGGTGTTCTGAGTTATCGCTGCACCGTAAGCTCACGCTGGCTGGTCACGGTACCACAACGCGCGCTCTGCATCTCCACCTCCAGCACGTAACTGCCGCGCCGCAGTTGCCGCACGTCCAGCATCACAGCGCGGGACACAATGGGGCGCGTACCGGGCACCACGGTACCTGCGCGCGCCGGGTCCGGCTCCTGCCACTGCATCGTCACGCTCACGCGTGGATCATCAGCCACGCGCAGGGCCATGCCCGCTCGGCGCAGGGCACTCAGGGCATCGGCCGATGCCAGTCGCACCGCCACCGACACCGTGTCGCTGGGCGCGAAGCCGTAGCTCTCCCAGGCCACGCCCATGCGCGTCGGGCGATCGAGCGTGGTGCTGCCCAGCAGGCCGGCAAACGGCGCGTTTGGATCCACGGCCACCGCGCCATCCAGCAGCGCGGGCTCGGTGAGCGCGCAGGTGCCGGGCCCGAGCGCGGCCAGCGTGGGCACCTCACGCACGCCCACGCGCGAGCGCGCGCCCGCCAGGCCGCCCGAATCGGCCAGAATTTCAAAACCCACGAGGCCCGGTCGCGAAATGCGCTGCTGCAACACCACCCGCTCGCCCGGCTGCGCCGTCTGCGTCGTGCGCTGCGTGACGGCCGCCGGGCCCGCCGAATGCGCCAGCACCACGCGCACCGGAGCGCGTGGCAGCGCATCGAGCTCCCCGCCGGCCACCGTGGTGGCCGCCACCAGCACGGCGTGATCATCGCGGCGCAGCCACACCCGCTGGCTGGCCGGCAGATGCACGATGCGCCCACGCGGATGCAGGAAGAACTCGTGCGGCCACCACGTGTCCACCGTCGCATCGCGCGGCGCGCTCAGCGCCACGCTGCTGTCGGTTAGGCTCAGTGGGTCCAGCACCTGCGCCCACGTCGGCGCGACGGCCGCGTTGTCGCGGCTGTACTCCATCGCGGAATACGGCGGGTCGTAGCGGCGCCGAAGGTATGCAGAGAAGTGTGCGGCGTCCTCGTTCTCACCGACCCACAGTTGATGAGATGGAAATCCGTAGCGTACCCGAGTTTCCAACAGCGCATCGGCACCACGCTCCAAGCGTAAGGCGTGCTTCGCTTCGAACGGGAGCCCTATGTTCAACTGATTGCGTACTACCCGAGCGACGTGCTCAGTAAGACGTGCGTTGCCTGCGTCGCTCAGAAACGGCGTAGCCAGCCACCAGAAGGTGGAGTCGAGCAGCAGCCTCTGATTGATATTCACGTTCCGGTATGATGCAGCCCCACTCGAATCCAAGAGCGCCTGAGCTGAGAACCACGGGAGCTCATGGGAAACCGTGACGTCCCTTAACATTGCGTCAATCAAAGAATCAGCAGACAGGACACTTCCGGAGGAATGCAGGACATAGGCCTGCATAAGTCGACACCACGTCCCATTACCATCACAAGCCGACCTTGCGACGGTGAGCGCGCGATCGAATTGATCATTCTCCGTCATGACACGCACCGCCTGCTCAGCAAACCACCGCGAGTTTGGAAAGCGAACGCTTGCCCGCTCGAGTTGATCGACCAGGCTCGAAGTGAACTTGAGGGCGGGTGAATCGTGTACAGCTGATGCCTCTGGCCGACTCGAGCGACCGTTCAGCAACTCGAAAACAGGACAAAACGCAACGATGGGCGTGGTGCGGCTGTGAACTAGCGTCGCGGGCCGAAAGATCGGAGGACGCCCATAGTCACTGGCGCCTTTGGGAATCTGATGAGGCAGCGAGTCATGGCAATGCCCCATCGCCACTTGATAGTAGTATGCCGGCTGCCGCAAGTTCTCAGGCCGGAGATTGACACGCTTCTCGTGCTCCTGCCACGCCTTCCGCTGTGCGAGCAGCTCGTCGAGCAACATCTGCTGAATCCGACGTCGCGCTTCGCCAGCCGTTTCGGCGCTACCATCGTCCGGCGCCTGCGCTACCAAAGGCGGCACCACGGGCGACATCACCAAGAGCCCACCAACCAGCAACACCAATCGGCAAGAATTCCAGCGCCGTGTACCCGCTTGTCTCATGGCCAGCACTCCCCGCAACACATGGTCCGATACGGCGCATCGCTCGCAGACGAAGCGGTCTGCCAGGCGTTTCGTTTTGAGTTACACCACGTTGGCAGAGTATGTCCCGAACGCCGCGCATTCAATCGCCGGCCGTGGTCCCCAGCTGACGTGGCTGTGCGGTCTGCCGGAAGCTATCTATATTGGCATGGGGAGGCATGGCAGGCTGCTCGTACAGATCCTCGGTGGTCGCGCCGACACAAATGTTGGCTTCGAGGCGCTTTGCGCCCTCTTGCGCAGGCTGGGCTTCACTGAGCGTACGCGTGGTAGTCACCATGTCTTTCAGCGCGCCGGAGTTGAGGAGCTCATCAACCTTCAGCGAGATGGCGAGAAGGCGAAGGTCTACCAGGTCCGCCAAGTCCGCACCGTGCCGGAACCGAAAGGGCGTCGGCTGTTGCTCGCGTAACGCCCCCGCCCCCTACTCCTTCCCCGGCACCGCCAGCACGCCGATCTTCGCCGTCCGCAGCACCTTCGTGGCCACACTGCCCACCAGGATGCGCTCGTAGAGGCTGTGCCGCTGCGTGCCCACCGCCAGCAGCTCGGCGTTCACCTGCTGCGCGTAGGCCAGCAGACTCGGGGCCGGATCACCGCGCAGCGTGACCGTCTCCACCAGCACGTGGTCCGGCACATCGAGCTGCGCGCGCACCTGCTCGAACAGCGGCGGCAACGTGCGCCCGTAGTCGGCATCCCAGGCTGCCCACTCCGACGACGGGTGTTCAAAACGCGGCCGCACATGCACCAGCGTGAGTTGCCCGCCCGGTGGCAGCAACTGCAGCGCCATGTGCGCGGCCTGCACACTGGCCACACTGAAGTCGAGCCCCACCACGGCGCGCACCGGCTGCGACGGAAACGTCGGGCCCACCGCCAGAATCGGCACCCGCGACTCGCGCAGCGTGGCCAGCGTGGTCTCCGTGCCGAACAGTCGGTCGAGCGGATTGTGCCGCCCGATGCCCATCACGATGACCGTGGCATGCTGCTGATCGGCGGCCATGGCCAGTGTGCGTGCCGGCGAACCGATCAGCGCATGAACCGGCCAGGCCGGGTCGCCCGACGCCGACACCGACACCTCCCGGCGCAGGTCGTCCAGCAGATGCTGCCGCCGCACCTCGTCCAGCGCCGGCGGCACCGGCAACACATCCACACCCGCCGCCACACCCGGCACGGGCTCGCTCACACCAAGGATGGCGATCTCGCCCCCATACGCACGCGCCGCCAGCCGCGCGGCATTGAACAGCGCGTCGCTGGAAACCGACGTGCCGTCACTGGCCACGAGAATGGGACCACCGACGGCGGTGGCCAAAGGAGAGGACGAACGCACGGCAGCACGCTGAATGACGGACATGGACAACCCTCCTGGTGCAGCACACCAGTTGGCGCGTCGGGTCCACCACCTGCCTTCGGCGTCTTGACCCCCGACACGCGACACAGTGCAGAGGGTCGCACTTTTCCAGCCCTTCCTCTATCGGGGAGAGACACGCCAATCGTCAGGGATTCCCGCACACAACACGGACTACAGCGCCCACCGCATGGCCCGCGCCCCCGCGTCCAGCAGCTTGTGTCCCAGGCCCCGCGCCTCCCAGTCCGAAGCGACAACCTCCACACTGTCCGCCACATCCTCCAGAAAATCCTCCGCCAGTTCACCCGCAAATCCCTCGTCGAACGCCAGCACATTGCACTCCGCATTCAGCCAGAACGATCGAAAATCCAGGTTGGACGACCCAATCAGTCCCACGACGTCGTCCACCACCAGCGTTTTGGCGTGCAGCGTGGCCGCCGCATATTCGTAAATGCGCACCCCCCGCTTGAGCAGCATGCCATAGGCGCCATGCGCCGCGTGCCGCACCAGCGGCACATCGGTGCGCGCACTGGGCAAGAGCAGCCGCACATCCACACCGCGCGCGGCCGCGGCCGCCAGCATGCGCAGCGCCCGCGTGGGTGGCGCGAAGTACGGTGTCGTAATCCACAGCCGCTTGCGCGCGCCACCCACCAGCGCCGCGAGAATGGTGAGCGTCTCGCGCTGCGCCCGACCCGGACGAGGATCGAGCACCAGCACCGACGGCTCGTCACCGTCTGGTGTGCCCGTCTCACCCAGCGGACGCCGCACCAGTCGGCCCCGTGTCCGATCACGACGACGCGCCAACCGCCGCGCCAGACGGCTCTGCACCTGCCATTGCACGCGTGCACTCAGCGCCCGCGCACTGAACGGCCGCTCGACACGCGGCGGACCGTGCACCACGCCATCGGCCCAGCTCACGTACTCGAGACCGGGCAGCGGTTCACCGCGCGCACGGTCCCAGCCCTCGGCAAACACCGCCGCCAGCTCTTCGGCCACCGTCCCACGCAGCTCGACCGCCGAATCACGCCACGCGTCATGGTGCCGCCGGATACTCGACCCGTACTCTTCGGCGATGTTCATGCCGCCGGTGAACGCCACGCGTCGATCCACCACCAGCAGCTTGCGATGATCGCGGCGCAGTGCCTCGAGCGGATGATGCCAGAAGCGATGAAAGTGCCGCACGGCCACACCGCCTGCGGTGAGCCGATCCCAGAAGCGCTCGCGCGTCGTGAACGACCCCACCGCGTCAGCCAGCACACACACACGCACGCCACGCGCTGCACAGGCCAGTAGCGCCGTCTGCACCGCTTCGCCAATGCGATCGTCGCGCAGGATGTAGGTCTCCACCAGCACCTCGCGCGTGGCCGAGGCAATGGCTTCGCCCATGCGCGCAAATGCCGCCTCGCCATCGGCGTAGAGCGCCAGCGGCGGACTCGCATGCATTGGTCCGCCATCAATGCGTTGCACGAGGGCACGAAACGCCGGGTCGGACACACCCTGCGGCAATTGCCGCGCCACACGCAGTGCCTTCCACGCGCGCAGTTCGCGTGGGACGCGTCCGGCTTTGACCGCCGCCGCGCTAAGCTCGGGCATCACGCCTCAGGAGAGACCGAGTTCCTGCGTCACGGCCCGTGCTCCGGCCAACGTGAGCCCATCCTCCTCGAACACCAGCACGCCCACCAGCGCGCGACTCACATCATCGGGCAGACGGTCGGCGCGAAACACCTGCACCACGGGCCCGGCACGCATCGCATCGCCCAATCGGGAAACCGCCCAGTCGGGCGCCAGCGTTGGCTCGGAGTCAAAGCCGTCCATCAGCACCCGTGGCAGAGTGGTGGCGCTGCCGCCGCGGTATACCACGGCCGGATGCCCGGGACCCAGGCTGCGCTCAAACAGCACCTGCCAGGCCATGGGGCGCGCACCCTCATGGCGCGAGCCGGCTGCCACGACCACCCGAGGTGACTTGGCCAGCACATGCATGCGCTGCACCGCATCCTGCAGGTCGTCGAGAATTTGCGCCGAACGCGCGGGATCGGGACTGCCGGGAGCGGAGGTCATGCCCCAATCTTCGCGCTTACGCTCGCCTCAGCCACCCCTCCGCCCGTGTTCACGCTTTTCCTCGTCGTTTTTCTCGACCTGATCGGCTTCGGCATGATCATCCCGGTGTTCCCGTTCTACGCGGAGCGCATCGGGGTGGCGCCGTCGTCGGTCATCTTCTTCCTCGGGCTCTACTCGGTGGGGCAACTGGTCGGCGCACCCCTCTGGGGCGGGCTGTCCGATCGCATCGGCCGACGCCCCGTGTTGCTGGCCACCCTGTTGGCCAACGCGGCCGCCTCTTGGATGCTGGCCTACGCCGACACCGGGCTCACGCTCGCCATCTCGCGCATCATCTCCGGGCTCGCGGCGGGCAACATCTCCACGGCCTACGCTTACACCACCGACATCACCACCGACGCCACGCGCCCCAAGGCGCTCGGCCTACTCGGCTCGGCCTTCGGCATGGGCTTCATTCTCGGCCCGGCCCTGGGCGGCCTGCTGGCCGGCAATGCGGACGACGGCTCCTCCATGGGGCGCGTGGCGCATGCCGCCGCCCTGCTGTCCCTGCTGGCCTTCGTGCTCACGGTCTTTCGCCTGCCCGAATCCCTGGCGCCCGAGGCGCGGCGCAGCAAGACCAGCTCGCGTCAGCCGCTCTCCGCCTATTTCCGTCGCCCCATTCTGCGCGACCTGCTCTTTGCAACGCTCATCGTGGTGGCGGCCGTGGCCATCTTCCAGAGCACCATGGCGTTGTTTGGCGCCGAACGACTGGGCATCGGGCCGCGAACCCTGGGCTGGGTTTATGGCATTACGGGCGCCATTTCCGTGTCCATTCAGGCCGGGGTCATTGGCCGGCTCACCCAGCGCTTCGGTGCTCCGGCTCTCGCGCAGTTCGGCACGGTCATGATTGCCCTGGGCCTCGCCGGCATTCCGCTGGCGCAGTCAGTGTTCTGGCTCTGCGCCACGCTGTCCCTGTTTGCCGTGGGGTCGGCCTGCTTCAATCCCAGCATGAGCGGTCTCGTGGCCGCTGCCGCCGAGCCGCACGAACGTGGCGGGGTGCTGGGTGCCCATCAGGGCGCCGCCTCCCTCGGCCGTGTGGTGGGCCCCATGGTGGCCAGCGGCGTGGCCCAGCTGGCCGGACTCACCTGGCCCTTTGTGGTGGGCGCCGCGGTGTGTGTGCTGGGCACGCTGCTGCTGCGCGCCGCGCTGCGGGCTCCGCACCATCAGCACGTCACCTCCGGGTGACGGGCGCACACCGTGCCGCTTACGGCTTCACGCCACCCACCACACGCTTCATCAACGTCCCCGTCGGCAGCGCGGTGGCGGCCTCCACGCCGTTGATGATGTAGACCTGCTCGGCCGGGATGCTGCTCGGATAACGCTGCACGAAGTCCTGCGCCGTCATGCGCTGCGGCAGCGTGACCAGTTGCACCTTGGCCGGCTGCACCCCGAGCACGGCCTGATCGGTCACCGGGCGGAATGAACGCATGGACGCGTCGAGCTCAGGGCCACGCTGCGCCGCCACCGCCGGCACCGTGAGCCCCAGCATCAGGTAGGTCTGATTGCGATGCGCCACGCCCACCACCAGTCCGTTCAGCACACCCGACTCGGTCTGCGCATCGAAGCTGGCCTGCGCCGAGGGCAGACCATTCACTGATGTCTGCGAGGTCTGTTTGACGGTGATGCCCTGCTGCTGCACGAAGCGCGACACCGCTGCCGCCGGTGTGCCCTCTGCCAGCTGCAATACCAGCTGCGCCTGCTGATCGGGGCTCAGTGCCACCACGGCATCGGGCTGATTGGCCGTGCGCCAGTTTGCCGGAAAATCGAGCTGGAATTGCAGGTCCGGGTGCAGAAAACGGGCGCCCTTGAAATAGCCCTGCCGCGGATTCTCCCCGAACACCATGCCGTCGAGCAGTCTGAGGTAGCTCTCGCGATTCACCGTCAGCCCCTCGAGCTGCGCGGGTGGTGTGGCCGCGATGCGCTGCTCGGCGCGCTGCACGCGATTGCCCGGGTCCGGGTGCGTGCTCTGCCACTCGGGAATGCGTCCCGCACCGCCGCTCAGGCGACCCAGCGTGGTGAACACCTTGGGTGATTCGCGCACATCGTACTTGAGGGCCAGCGAGTACTTGAAGCCCAGCGCATCCGACTGCAGCTCGTCGTCACGCCCGAACTTGAGGAACAACAACGACGCGCCTGTGCCCAACACATCGCCGTACTTGGCCACGGTGGACGAAAAGATGCTCGCGCCCACCAGACCGATCTGCGCCAGCTGCGCCTGGCTCATTTGCGCCACCGAATGCTTGGCCGTCACGTGCCCGATCTCGTGGCCGATGACTTCCGCCAACTCGGCCTCGCTGTTCAGGTGCGTGAGCAGTCCACGCGTGACAAAGATGAATCCACCCGGATAGGCGAAGGCATTCACGGCCGCGTCGTCGAGCAGATGGAATTCCCAGGGCAGCGACGGACGTTCCGACTGCGCCGCCATGCGCACGCCGATGCGCTTGACCAGCGCATCCGCCGGCGTGCCGGCCAGTTCGCCCACGCGGCGCACATCGTTCTGTGAAGCCTGCCGGCCCATCTGGATTTCCTGTGACTCCGACACCAGGGACAGCTCGCGCCGTCCGGTGACCGGATTCGTGGCGCAGGCGCCGAACAGCAGCGCGGCGCCAAGCGTCGCCATGGTGACCGGTGTCACACGGGCGGCCACAGGGGGCACAGAGCGCATCATGGAACGCAGCAAGGAACTCGGCATGGCATCTCCGAACGGACAGAGGTTACGGGAAGGTTATGCACTTCCCGCACACTTCGCTTGATTCTCCACTGGCTATATCACACATTCGCACCGATGCACCGGTTGAAGAATCGCGTGCACGCAGGTGCCGACGCACGTCGGCCCTCGACCTTGTCTCTCACCAAGCTGCCAATGCGACTGCGCCCGCCGCGCATGCATCCGCGTACCGCCCGCGCCTGGTACGCCCCAGCCCTCCCGGCAATCGCCGTTCTCGTGGCCGCCTGCAGCGGCCCGCGCGCCAACCCGGCGCCCACCCCTGCCGCCGCCGATGCCCAGGCACTGGCCGGCGAAGCGGGCCGACTCAGCGCCCGCGGCACCGTGGGTGTCCCGCCCTTCGCGGCGCCCACCAACGACACCACGCTCACGCCGCTGGCCTTTGCGCTGGCCGACCTCGTCTCCACCGACCTCTCGCGCAGCAAGTCCGTGCGCGTGGTGGAGCGGGCACGCTTCGGCGAAGTGCTGCGTGAACTCGACCTCGCCGCCTCCGGCCGCGTCGACTCGGCCACCGCGCCCCGCGTGGGCAAGCTGGTAAGCGCTGAAAAGCTGGTCTTCGGCTCCGTGCAGGCCATGCCCGGCGGCAACACCCTGCGTCTGGGTGCGCGCATCGGCGACGTGCAGCGCGCCACCGTCACGCAGGCTGTGGATGCCAGTGCGCCGCTCAATGAAATCCTGGCTGCCGAAAAGGCCCTCGTGCTGCGCCTGTTCGAATCGCTCGGCGTCGTGCTCACGCCGGCCGAACGCGCCGAGGTGGAGCAGCAGCCCACCAAGAGCGTCGCGGCCCTCCTGGCCTACGGCAAGGGCGTGCAGCGCTTCTACGACGGCGACTTCCGCGGCGCCTCGGCGGCCTTCCGCGAGGCCCAGCGACTCGACCCGTCCTTCCGCCAGGCCCGGACCCGCGAACTCGATGTGCGCTCCATCGGCGCCATCGGCACCGGCTCGCCGGTGCTCGTACCCGGCGTGCGTCCGCTCGATGGAGCCATCTCCAGCACGGTGGACCGTCTCAACCGGCCGCTTGACCTCATCACCAACGTGTCGCGCGCCGTGAGCTCGGCCCTCGATCCGTCGTTCCCGGCGGCGCAGGCCACCGTCATCATCACCATCATCCGCCCATGACCTCGCCTACGCTTCACGCCCGGGGCATCGGCGCGCTGGCCGGCTGCGTTCTTGCGCTCGGCCTGCCGGCTGCTCTCTCGGCCCAGGACCGTCTCATCGGCACCGGCATCATTGCCGCCGGCGCCACCGCTGACGTCATCTCCTTCGGAGGCGTCGGCTTTCAGCAGCCAGGTGTCGGCGGACGGGATTCCATCCGCCTCCGCAGTATCGAGCAGTTCTCAGTGCCCGTCAGTCTGGCCCTGCCCATCGGCACCGCGTGGACCGTGGATGTGCAGTCGGCATTCTCCTATGCCCGTCTGACCTTCGATCCCAAGCTCGGCTCGGCCGGCACCCGCACGACCTCCACCCTGTACGGCCCCACCGACGTGCGTGTGCGCGCCACGGGCCGGCTGTTCAACGACGCCATCACCTTCACGGCCGGCGGCAATGTGCCCACCGGCAAGACCGAGCTCACCAACAGCAACCTCACCGTGCTGCGGGCCATTGCCGCACCGGCGCTGGGTCTCGGCACACCACCCGTTGGCGCGGGCCCCAGTGGCACCGTCGGTCTCGTGGCCGCCAAGCAGATTCTCGGCTGGGCCGTCGCCATCGGTGGCTCGTATGAACTGCGCGGCACCTATCAGCCCATTGCCGCCATCGCGGCGGGTTCGCCCTCGGTGGACTTCCAGCCCGGCAACGTCGTGCGCGGCTCCCTCGGTCTCGATCGCCTCATCGGCGGACATCGCGTCAGTCTCACCGGCGCAGTCGATGTGTTCAGCGACGACGAACTGCGCAATCCGGCCGCCGGCAGTGCCGCGGCACCGCTGGCCACGGTCACGCTGGGTCCGATCTACACCACCGATGTGCAGATCCAGTTTGCCGTGCCGCGCGTGCGCGAGTTCGTGCTCTGGGGCTCCAACCGCTTCCGCACGCGCTACGAGCGTGACGGCCGCGAAGTGGCCGGCACCAGCGGCAATTACTTCGACGGCGGTCTGCGCACGAGCATTCCGATCTCGGGTTCCACCGACCTGCTCTTCACGGGTGACGGCCGCATGCACTCCGGTCTGGCCATCAATCAGGGCCTGGCCACGTCGGGTGTCATCAGCGGCGGCGGCACACTCGGTCTTGTGCACCGCGCCGGCACCTTCACCATCCAGCCGTACCTCCGCGCGCAGGGCGGTCAGCTTCGTCCGCGCATCACCGGCACGGCACCCCGGACTGCCTTCTTTGGCGGCACTGCGGGTCTCGTCATCGCGACCCGGTTCTAATCGCCCATGCCAACCATGTTTCCTCTCCGCATGACGCGCACCCTGCGTCTCAGCGCACTGCGCCGGAGCGCTGTGGGCGCGGCCTGCGCCATGACTGCGCTGCTCGGTGCCTGCGCCGGCGACAACGATGTCGTCGCTCCGGGTACCGACCAGCCGGCCCGCGTTGCGTTCTCCATGGCGGTGCAGGCCAGCACTGCGCAAACCGCGCAGGTGCGGGTCAACGCCCGCTATCTCCTCGCGGCTGGCGGCACCGTGCCGCTGTCCACGCAAACCATCGCCCTCACCGCAGCCGGCAGTCAGCAGGTGCCCATCGGGCTCGACCTCGCCAACTGTCTGCGTGACGCCAATCGTGCCGGCCTCTCCGGCGCAGTGGCCAGCGATGAGTGTGTGGTCGAACTCGAGCTCGAACTGCTGCTCGACGGCCTGAGCGTGGATCGTCAGCGCATTGGCCCCTTCTCGCTCCGCCCGGGCCAGACCAACACCGTCACGGATCCCATTCCGCTCACGGACATTGCAAACATCACGCTCACCGCGCCGCCGGCCAATGTGGTCGCGCCGGGTCAGCCGCTGCGCGTGGAAGTGGCCCGCACCATGGCCCTCACGGCGCAGATCACCAACGGTGCCGGTCAGACGGTCACCGGCCGCACACCCATCTGGACCAGCAGCGCCCCCAGCGTCGCCACCGTGAATGCGGCCGGTGTGGTCACTGCGGTTGCACCGGGTGTGACGCGCATCGTGGCCGAAGTGGGCAACCGCAACGCCTCGGTCGACGTGCGCGTCGTGCCGCAGCCGCAGGTGCTTACCGTTGCCTCGTCCGGCTTCAGTGGCAGCGGCACGCTCACTTCGGCGCCGGCCGGCATCAACTGCACCATCAGCGGGCAGCAGGCCACGGGCGCCTGCAGCTTCACCTTCCCCGGCGACCAGTCGGTGGTCATCACGGCCACGCCGGCCTCGGGCAGTGAGCTGGTGGGCTGGGCAGGTGACTGCGCCGGCACGCAGGGCGCGGCCTGCACGGTCAACATGAACGCGGCGCGCAACGTGGGCATCGTGTTCCGCGCGCTCCGCACGCTGCGCCTCACGGGCAGTGGCTCGGGTCTCGGCACCATCAACGCCGATCAGGGTGGCATCCTCTGCGTGTCGCAGGGCGGCACCACCACCGGCACCTGCAGCGGCACCTTTGTCGAAGGCGCCGTGGTCACGCTGTCGGTCACACCGGCCGGCCAGAGCATCTTCCGCGGTTGGAGTGGTGACGCCTGCTCGGGCAGCACCGCCACCACCTGTCAGGTCACCATGAGTGGTGACCGCACCGTGAACGCGCGCTTCGAGGCTCCGGTCACGGTGTCCGTGCGTGGCACGGGCGAGGGACGCGGCATCATCACCTCCACGCCCGCCGGCATCTCCTGCAATCTCGTGGGATCCAGTGGGCAGGGCGCCTGCACGGCGCTCTTCAACGAGGGCACCAGCATCTCGCTCTCGGCGGCCGCGCTCTCGGGCAACTCCTTCCGCGGCTGGGGCGGCGACTGCGCGGGTCAGGTCGGCACGACCTGCATCCTGCCCATCACCGGCACGCAGCGCAACGTGACCGCACAGTTCGATCCGCCGGCGGTCATCACCGTCGTGCCCACGGGCACGGGTGACGGTCAGGTGTTCGCGGGCAGTGTCATCAGCTGCCTGCGCGCCAACGGCTCCAACAGCGGAACCTGCAGCGCCACCGTGCCCAACGGCACGACGCTCACACTCACCGCCATCCCGGACGGCGAGAGCAACTTCAGTGGCTGGACCGGCGCCTGCAGCGGCACGGGACTCTGTCAGGTCACCGTCGATCAGGCCCGCACGGTCACCGCGGTGTTCACGCGCCGTCAGGTGCTGCTCACGCTCAACCTCGCCGCCGGTTCGCAGGGCGGATTCGGGTCGGTGTCCACGAGCAGCGGCTTCACCTGCACGCTCGCCGAGGGCGAAAGCAGCCGCCAGTGCACCACGCTGGTGGACGTGAGCCGCAACCTCACGCTCACGGCCTCGCCGGGTGTCGACCAGACGTTCTCGGGTTACAGCGGCGCCTGCGCCTCGAGCTCGGTGACCTGCACCTTCATCGTCACGCAGAACGCCAGCGTGACGGCCACCTTCGGTCCGCCCACCGGGCTCATCACCGTCGGTCCCGAGTCGAACAACACCGGCACCGGCACCATCCTCATTGACGAGATGATGGTGTCCTATCCGGACGGCATCGACTGCACCTTCACCGGCACCAACATCCAGAGTGGCAGCACCTGCTCGCAGTCGTTGCCCGGCGGGACGGTCGTCACCCTGTTCGCATTGCCGGGCAGCGGGCAGACATTCGCGGGATGGGGCGGCGCCTGCTCCTCGTTCGGTTCGAGCACCTCCTGCACCATCACGGCAACCGGCAACGTCGGCGTCACGGCCCGCTTCATTCCGGCACCGGCGGTGGCGGTGACGGTGACGCTGTCCGGGCCGGAGGGAGGAATCCTGGCCATCTCCGGCAGCAACTTCACCCAGACCTGCTCACGGGCTCAGGGTGAGGCCAGTCCCACGACCACCTGCAATCTATCGGTGCCAAGTGGGCAGGGCTTCCAGGTGTTTCTCTCGCCATTCGGCAGCGCGGTGGGCGCCTTCGGCAGCGGCACCATCTGTGCGAACAGCTCCAGCCCCTGCAACGATGCCTCCGTCTCGGGAATCACCAGCCCCGCGACCGTCAGCGCGTCGTTCTTTGCCCCGTCGGCCGTGCGGGCCAAGGTGCGCAAGGGGACATGACCTGCAGGTCATGAGACGCTGACAGCTGCAATCAGGGCAACGACAACGGGGGTGATCCGAGTGGATCACCCCCGTTTGTCTTTGTGCCCAAACCTGCTGTCGGGAACGGCAGCGTGGCGTTCAGTCCTTCGTGCCGCGCTCGAGACTGGCCAGCAGGGTCTTGGCGCGCGCGTTGTCCGGATTGGCCGCCAGCGATTCCTTGTATAGCGCGATGGCCTGCGTGTTGTTCTTGCGATCCTGCTGCTCGAGCGCGCGGCTCAGCAGCATCATCGACTTGAGCTGGTTCGGTCCCTTGGCGCCCACGGCCGCGCCTTCCTGCACGCCAGCCGGCACGGCGGGCAACTTGAGCCCCGCGTTGAGCTTGGCCCCCAGCTGAGCCAACAGTTCCAGCATGTTGTCGGCCTTGCCCGACACCGTCGCCGCGTACTCCAACTCCGACGTCTCGGTGTTGATCGCCCGCACGTCCATGCGCATGCGCTCCTTGGGGTCGATCACGAAGCTGCCCATCAGCATGTGCAAGGCCCCGAGCGTCTTGCCGATCTTGGCGGCCGTTTCCTTTTCCACCCGCCCGCTCGCGCCAAGATTCTGCTCCTCGAGCAGCGCCTGCAGACGGTCACGCTCCACCACCCGGATATTCGTGTTGGCAGCCAGCTCCGTGATGAGCATTTCCGCCAACCCCTTGCTCAGCGGCGCATAATCGGCATTGTTCGCCAAGGCACCGTTGGTGAAGTACATCACGGCCACGGTCGGCTTGCCGCCGGTTCCCTGGGCCGACACGACACCCGCTGTTGCAGCTACGGTCAGTAGGGACAGGCCCAACTGGGACAGGCCCAACGTCCGCGTCAGGGGCGCCATCAGGGCCCGACGCATCCGGCGGGACAGCAGAGAGACGGTCATCAGCATATTCTCCGGTGGGTGATTCCCCGGAACATACCGCTTTTCCCCAGCATGCCCAAAGTCTGCCCCGTTTGCGGGACCAGCTACGCCGATTCCAACATCTTCTGTCCCGCCGACGGCTCCACGCTGCGCGCGGCAGATCCTGAAGGCGATCTGATCGGCTCTGTGGTGGCCGATCGCTACCTCGTCACCGACCTGCTCGGTGAGGGGGGCATGGGCAAGGTCTACCTCGCCCGCCATGTGCGCCTGCCACTCCAGGCCGCCATCAAGGTGCTGCGGCCCGAGCTGCTCAAGGATCCGGCGTCGGTGGCGCGCTTCAATCGCGAGGCCGCCAACGCCAGTCGCATTGAACACGAGCGCGTGGCGCGCGTCTTCGACTTCGGTGAGACGGGTGATGGTCTGGTGTATCTGGCCATGGAGTATGTCAGCGGGGACACGCTCAAGAATCTGCTCGCCAAGTCCGGACCGCTCTCACTCGAGCGCACCGCACGCATCATCCGTCAGGTGGCCGACGGCCTCGACGCCGCGCATCGCCTCGGCATCGTGCATCGCGACCTCAAGCCCGACAACATCCTCGTCACCGTGGATGACGCGGACGGCAGCGATCGCTGCAAGGTCGTGGACTTCGGCATCGCCAAGGCCATCGGCAGCAACGAAAAGGAATCAGGGCTCACCCGCACCGGATTTGTCGTCGGCACGCCCGAGTTCATGAGTCCCGAGCAGTTGCTCGGCAGCGACATCGATCATCGCAGCGACGTGTACGCACTCGCCCTCGTGGCCTATCAGTGCCTCACGCTCGACATGCCGTTCGACACCAACACCCCCGACCGCGGCATGACCGCGCGGCTCGTGTCCACGCCGCGTCCGCTGATTACGGTCAAGAACGACGTGCGCTGGCCGGCTGCGCTGCAGCAGGTGTTCGATCAGGCGCTCGACAAGGACCCGGCCAAGCGCACGGCCTCTGCCGGTGCGCTCGCCAAGGCCTTTGAAGCCGCCATCGTGACACCGGTGGTGGCCGCGCCCGCCGTGCCGCCGCGCCCCACACCGGCCGCGCCTGCCGAGTCCGTACTCGAAAAGGTCGACACCCCGGGCGCCGCGCGCGCCATTCACACCCTCGATCGCGACGAAATCGAGAAGGCGCGCCGAAGCAACAAGGCGGGCAAGCCCACCCCCGCCGCGTCTCGACCTGCATCATCACCGGCCGCGAAGGCCAAGCCCACGCCGGCGGCGACACCGCGTGTGGACGTGCAGGTGCCGCGCCGCAGCTTCCGTCTGCCGCGCTTTGCGCTGCCCAGTCTGCCCGTTTTGCTGCTGGCCGGCGCGGGCTGGTGGTGGTTCACCAAGCAGCGTGCCCCGCGCGCCAGTGACGTCGATCGTCTGGTGAACTCCGCCTCGCGGACCGCGGACCAGTTGCTCAACGAGGCCAAGCAGGCGGCGCGCTCGGTGCAGCAATCGGGAAGCGATGCGGCCAGAAGCGGCGCCGCTGCGGTCAGCACGCCGCCTGCCGCCAACCCGTCCGGCACGGCTTCGCCCTCGCCCGCACCGACCACGGGATCTGACGCGCCGTCGGCACCCGCAGACCGGCCTGCCGCGCCAACCAGCGCGACCGGTCGCGCCATTTCTCCTCTGGGGCAGGCTGCGCGTGGCACCCTCGACAGCCTCACCAAGGCGCTCGATCCCGGCAGTGCCAACGACGACGATGCGCGTGCGGCCATTCCCGCCCTGCGCAGCGTGTTGCAGCGCCTGCCGACACCGGAAGACAGTACCTGGGCGTATATCCGCATTGCCGAAGCGCACCTGCTGCTGGACGAGGTGCGGCCGGCCTGCACCGCGTTGCGCAGTGCGCGCGGCACGGCGCGCACCATGAATCAGGCCGACATCATCACGCGCTACAGCGGGCAACTGGGTTGCGCGCAGTAGCGATCGCTGCGTTGATCACATGACAACGGGCCCGATGCCAAGCGCATCGGGCCCGTTTGTTGTTCTGGCATCGCACGCGCCTACTTGGTCACCTGCGCCACGCAGCTCATGCGTCCCAACCAGCCGCGCGTGAGCACGTTCGACGCTTCACGGCGAATGGCCTCGAAGCTCACGCGCACCGGTTCAGCGTCCTTGCCGGTGGCGTTCCAGGTCACGCTCGACCCTTCGAACTGATCGGCGGCCGCCACCAGACGGAAGATGGCCCAGTCCCCACCACCCTGCCGCACCGTGATGGGCTTGTTCTTCTTGAACTGCGCCTGCAGCTGCGCATCGCGCCCGTTCGTGGCCGGCCACACCACTTCATTCTTGAAGGAACGCTTGTCGAAGCGCGCCTCCTTGCCGTTGTTGCGCAGAATGAGCAGTGGCGTGTTGTCGGTGATCACGCCGCTCGCCAGCCAGCGCACCTGCGGCGTACTCGGATCTTCCGCGAAGAGCGCTGCCGACACTTCGGCCGCGCGATTGAAGAAGTCCACGAAGCTCTTCGACAGCTCCAGCTTGCCGCCCGTCTTGGCCACCCAGGCATTGCCCTGCTTTTCAAGGTAGGGCTGCAGCCGCTCCTGCTGGAACACCCACAACTCGCCCTCGCCGGGCGCAAGAATGGCCTTCACATCCGCGAGGCTCGCATCGGCGGTGGCAGACGGATTGAACGGGAAGCGGCCGGTGAGCTGATCCACGCGCGCACAGAAGGCGCGACCCCGCTCGTTCAGGATCGCCGCTTCCGCGGCTGCACCGCCGCCGCCGCCGCCACCACCACCTCCTCCTGCCGCAGGCGCGGGCGCCGCGGCCACCACACGACGCGACGGTGGGCGCTGACTCGCCGCGGTCTTGAGCACCGCTTCCGCGCCCGTGATGGGCGCGAGCAGCAACTGCTCCACCGGTGACGCCAGCGCGCCACCCACGCTGCTCACGTCGAAATTCTGCGACACGCGCTTGGCCGCCACGCGCGCCTTGGTCACGTCGCCTGCCGCCATCTGCGCTGCCTGCACCAGCGCCTGCGTGCTCGGCGTGTCCGTGGCAGGTGGCATGTTGGCCACCTGCAGCAGCGCGCCCTGCAGACCGAGCAGACCATCCATGTACGGCTGATTCTTCTCCGACACGAACTTGTCGGTGATCTCGGGCGGCGTCACGGCATGCACCGGCTGGAACGCCACGCGCATCTGCGAGTCCACCGCCGTGTTCACGGCCACCGTGCGCAGCACCTGCAGCATGGGCGACTGCACACCGGCCAACTTGTCGAGTCGCTCAGCGGCATCCTTCACCGTGGACGGACGCACCACCGTGGTGGCCTGCACCACCTGACGCCAGGTGCGCTCGTAGTCCTCGCGATACCGCAGGCGCAGCGAGCTCACCACCGAATCACGATCCAGTGAACGCGCGGCCGTCGCATCCCCCACCACCCAGGTCTCACCCTGGAAGTAGCGGTCGGCGTTGCGGAAGGCGTCGCTCATGAACGTCGCACCGGCCGACGAGAAGGCGCCCGCCACTTCCGCGGTGGTCGTCAGCACGCCGGGCTCCTGCGGAATCTTGATGGACGGCACCTGCTTGTTGGCCGCGCCCAGCATGTTCACGTAGATCTGCTCGGCGCCGGTGAAGCGCGAGAGAAAATCCCGCGCGTGCGCCACCACCGCCGCATCAGCGGCGCGCGGATACGGATTGGTCACCGGCAACGTGGTGGCGTAGTAGCGGAACTGGCGATCGGCCAGCTCCGTCACGCGCGCATCGGTCTCGAGTCCGCGCTGCCAGCTGCGCAGCAGCACCGGCGCGAGAAAATCCGCCGTGCTGCTGTCGGCCGTAGTGGTGGTGATGAGATAGGCCTTGAGCCAGCCGTACGTGGTGGCGTAGTCGTTGTTGGCCGTGGGCAGATCCGGCAGCGCCTTGAGCGAGTCGTTGAGCGCCGTCCAGGCATCGGCAAAGAGCTGCTTGCGGAAGCCATCGAACCACACCGGCCGCGCGGCATCCACCAGCGCCGCGCCCCGCCAGAGCCCGAAGCGGAGGCGCAGCGGCGGCCCCGCGCTGTCGAACTGCTGCACCGTGTCCATCAGCGCACGCAACGCATCGAGACGCGTCAGCGCTTCTTCGCTGGGAAAGGCCACCGTGCCGGGCGCGGACTGCACGGTGGGCAGCGCCGCCACACCGGCCGCGGCCTCCTGCACACGGCCCTGCAGGCCGCGATTGCCCAGCCACGACGTCGTCACACCGGCCAGCAGCAGCAGCGTGGCCGCCATGGCTGCCCCGAGCATCACGCGGCGCGTGCGCTGCACGCGCACGCCGCCGCGTGCCACCGACGCCGCGCCACCATCCGCCATCACCACATCACGCAGCAGACGATCGAGGAACACCCACTCCGGCACCTTGCGCGCGCTGGCGGCGGTCTGGGCCGCCGGGGCGGCCGCGGCCATCACGGGCTGACGGAAGATGCCGGTGGCGTCGGATGCGGAGGGCATGGACGCGGCCGCAGCGGCGGGTGCCGACGGCGCCACATCGCGCACAAGCACCGGACGCGCGCCCGTGAAATAGAAGCCGCGCAACAGGGGGCTCGACCCCAGCTGCGTGGGCCGGCACAACTCGAGCAGGAAGTTCGACACCACCGGCTGCAGCTTCCGCAGCTCGCGTGGCAACTCATACGACGCATAGCGCCGATCCACCTGCGCCTCGCGCCCCAGCACATCCACACGGCGCGTGCCCAGCGAGTCCACGAGATCGGCAAAGGCGCGGTCCACCCGCGGCGCCAGCCGTTCGGCGTAGTTGCCGGAATCCGTGGCCGGATCAAACGCAAACGACGCACCCAGCGGCGCGCGCAGCTCGTCCTTGGTGAACACGCTGGCCCAGGGCTCGAAGTGCGGCACGCGGTCCATCTTGGTGAACAGCACGTACACCGGCAGCGCGAGGCCCAGCTCGCGCGCCGCTTCCGCCAACCGCTGCCGCAGCGACTGCGCGAGCCGCTGCAGCTGCTCGCCATTGCCACCGGCATAGAACAGATCGCAGGGCACACACACCAGCGCGGCGCGCGGCGCTGCCGAGCCCTTGCCCACCGCCGCCGCCACGCGCGGCGCGCGCAGCGCACGCAGCACCTTCGCGAAGCGTGGGGCGTCGCCCAGCAGTGCGCTGCTCAATTCCGTGAACAGGGTCTGCTGCATGGCCCACACGTTCGCCGTGCGCGTGCTGGGCGGCACTTCGTTCACACCGGTGGGCGCTTCGCCCGCCAGCAGTTCGGGGTCGCCGCCCGAGCGCGAGATCACCGTGGTCTTGGCGCTGCCCTCGGGGCCCAGCACCAGCACCATGGCGCGCGACGCAAAGCTGCCGCGCGGCAGCCGGGAACGTGCACCGCCAATGGCCAGCAGCACATCATCACCCGGATCAAGCACCGGTTCCCGATCCTGCGGACGCAGATACCACAGGAGCGCGCCGGCCAACACCAATCCCAACAGCACGAATGCGATGCGCAGCACCCAGGTCTGCGTGACATCGAGGGTCGTCGTGCGTTCGATCACGACAATCAGCAGCACCATCAGCAGCAGGGCGGCCGCGGCCAGCACCCAGCGCACATACGGCTTGCGTTCAGACATGGGCGGACCGTTCCATCGCATGGTGGCGTGGGGCGCTGACAGACGCGGGCGTGGACGTCGTCGCGGACGCTGTCGTGGACGCGGGCGCGAGTGCGCGCACTTCGTCCGTACCGCGGCGCAGCGACCAGGCATACGTGCCCCACAGCGCAAGCAGCACGATCACGGCGGTCAGCGCGCTCAGGCCGAGCGGGCGCAACCAGGGGTCACGGGCATCGACCGCGTCCTGCGGCGGTCGCCACGCGGGGGCCAGATCGGCGGGCGCCTGACGCAGTCGGCTCAGTCGTTCCGCAACGCGCGTGGTGTAGGCGTGCAGCGTGCCATGATCACCCGCGCCGAACTTCCCGCGAAAACCCAGCAACAGACAGAGCTGGTACACCTCGAGCAACGCCGCCAGCTCGGCACCATCGGGACGGGCGAGCAACTGATCGATGTGCTGAAAGAACCACTCGCCGCCCATGTGCCCGCCGAACAGCTCATCCTGCAGCGGGCGACGCGACCAATCCGCCAACGTCGCCATGCGCGTGTTGAGCACGGTCTCGTCGAGGAAGGCCACCACGGCAAAGATCGCCAGGCGGGCGTCCTGCGTGGTGAAGCCCATGCCCAGCGCATCCTGCTCGGCGCGGGCCAGCAGTTGCAGGATCTGGGCGCGGAAGGCCGCCCCGTCGGGGACCTGCTGGCGTTCGGCGCGCAGCCGCACCACGGCCGTCAGCGGCTCCTGCAGCGCGGTAGCCAGACGACCGGTCGCCATGGCAGAAGGAAGAGTCACGACAATGCCTCGTGGGACAGTTCAGGAGGGCAGCAGCAGGGCGAGTTCCACGTAGGCACCAGGCAGCGCGTCGGGCACATACACGCCGATTTCCCGACTCTCGGTAAGTGCCTGGGCGCAGGGCCCCGCCAGCGTCAGTTCGAAGTAGGTGAGGTCGGGCTTGGGCGCGAGACCGCTCGGCGGCATCGGCACATGCTCCGTGGCCAGCCCATTGAAGGCGCGGCGCACGAGCTCGAGCACGAACTTTGTGGCGCAGGTCTTCGTGAGACGCTGCACCCGGTCGATGAGATCCGCGCTGCCCACATCAGCGCGCACCGCCAGGAACCAGCGGACACCCGGCTCGAAGCAGCGCGGATCGGTCAGCACGGCGCTGTGCAGCACGTCGCTCACGCGCTGCAGCGGCAGCACCAGCGCGCGCGCCGAGATGACGACATCGAGGTGCAGGCGCAACGCACGCTCCAGCGCATCGAAGGTCTCCGTCAGCGCGTCGTGATCGTAGCGCGGAACGTCCCTCGGATGACTGGAGAGCGAGAACGTGCACAGCGCGCCGGCCAGTCGGGCCAGTTCGGTGTAGAGCTGCTCGGGATGCGCGCGTCGGGTGAGCAGCAGATGGCGCAGCGGCGCGTCGGCCGATCGCACGGCGTGCAACAACCAGCGGGTGGCCAGTTCATTGCCCACGTAGGCCGCGGCTCCGCCAGCCGCCGTGGCCGTGGCCTGCGCCAGTGTGGCGGCGAGTCCCTCGCCCTTGGCCTCCACCAGCCCCACGATTTCCCGCGTGAGCGACAACAGACGTTCGCTCGCGGAGAGTTGCAGCGTGGGCGGCACGTAGCGCGGATCGAGCTGATATTGTCCGCGCCCGTCCCGCACGATGCGCAAGAGCGGCAGGTGCACATGGTCGGGCGGCAGCGCATCGTCGAAGTGCAGCTGGAAGTTGCGCGACGCAAATTTCACCGGCACCGGGTCTTCACCCGTGGACTCGTCCACCACCACGTCTTCGTCCACACGGAAGCGCGCGTCGCCGCCAAAGGTCGGATCGACGAGATTGGCACCGTCCGCGCGCCAGGGCGGCAAGGTGAGATGCACGACGTGGGCATCCCGCGTGGGTGAGAAGTGCGCCGCGACCTCGAGTGGGGACGGTGGGCTGTCGGCGTCCGGCAGGTGGAAGACGGTTCCGTCAGGCAGGGTGCCGCGGGCTGACAGCACCGCCAGCGTGCCGTTGTGCAGCGCCTCGTGGTCCACCTGCAGCGCGGCGATGCCATAGGCAAAGGGATGCAGCGCCGTGAGGGCACGGGCCATCTGGTCTTCGTGATAGCGCCGCTGGGCCTGAAAGTGCTGTGGAGTGAGGTGCATGCCGTCTTCCCACACGACGCGACGGGCGGGCGGTGACGTCAACGGCACGGACACGACTCCGGGGCGACGGACAAGGGACACTCCATGCGCAGGCGATACGAGGCGAGCAAGGTCAGGGCGGGCACCACGGTGGGAGGTTGCACGACGCACGGTCCGTTGCGCGTGACCGGCGCGGCGTGAACAATTGAAGAATACATCGGCGTGACGGTTGTCGCGTCGTGGCCGACGACGCCCTTCCCACCGACCGCCTCGACATGAGCGACGACTTCAATACCCGGTACCGACTGCTCAAGTGTGTTGCCGTGGCCGATGGCATCCGCACGCACAATGCGCAGGAGCTGGCCACCGGCCGTGTGGTCATGGTGCATCTGGCCGACGCGGCCGGCCCCGACGATGTGGACCGTCTGCGGGTGCAGCTCAGCCGACTGTCCGGGCCGGACAAGAACCGGATTCTCGAAACCGCAACGCTGCCTTCGGGCTTTGCGATCGTGACCGAGTTTCTGGCGGGCTTGCAGTCGTTTCCGGCCTGGTTGCTCGCCAAGGCCGGGCCGGTTGGTGGAGCGGTCGGTGGACCGGCTGTTGGTCAGGTGACAGGGGCCGGTCTCGCGGCTGCTCCCGGCTCCGCAGGGCCGATGGCGGCAGCGCCAATGGCGGCAGCGCCGATGGCGCCGGGGCCGGAAGGGGCTGGGCAGTTGGGTACGGCACCATTTGGCACTGAGCCGGTTGCTGAGGTGGTGTCGGGGGCAGGCATGCCCAACGTGGAGCCGGCCTCGCCACTAGTGGATCCATATCAGAGGCCACAAACAGGACAGCTACAGGACAGTTTCAAGGCAGCTGAGCCAATCGTACCGTCGCACGATGCGACGCCGCCGGCTGTGCAGTCGCCCGTCGTCTCGGCCTCGGCAGCGCCCGCTGCCGCCGCGCCAACACCTGGCGCCTTCACCCAGATGTTCGGCGCCCCCAGCGTTCCCCCGGCGGCGGCCCCTTCGCCCGCTGCCCCCGCGCCCGCTGCCCCCGCGCCCGCTGCCCCCGAACCCGCCGCCCCGGCTCCCGCCGCCCCGGCGCCCGCCGCCCCGTCGCCCGGCGCCTTCACCCAGATGTTCGGCGCCCCCAGTGTCCCCCCGGCGGCCGCTGTCCCTCCGGAACCCGAACCGCCCAGCCTCCGCATTTCCCAGGTCGCGCCGGTCATCATTCCGCCGCCCCGATTCGACACCCCGCCGCAGCCAAGTCCTGCCGTCCAACCGCCGGTCTCCCCGGCCGCGGGCCCGGCTGCCGGCCAGCCGGCTCCCGCCGTTCCGGCTCCCGCAGTTCCAGCTCCCGCTGTGCCGGCTCAAGCCGTTCAACCGCCCGTCGCCCCGCCCTCTGGCCCCGGCGAGTTCACCCGCATGTTCTCGGCGCCCGCCACGGCCGCCCCCATGCCGGCGTCGCTACCGCCGTCCCCGGTCATCCCGCCGGCCCCGGCCGCACCGCCCGCCTTCAGTTCGCCACCAAACCAACCCTCGGCATGGAGCCCCGCCGCGCAGCCGGCCTCGCCGCTGTTTGGTTCGGCACCCTCCGCACCGCCGGCGGGATCCTACGGCGCAGCCCCGCTGCCCCTGTCCCCGCCGCCCGCGGCCCCCAGCCATCCGCCCCTTGGTTCGGTCTCGCCGATGGGTGCGCCGCCGATGGGGGCACCGCCGATGGGTGCCCCTGCCCCGCACGACACGCCCGCCATTCTGCCGCCGCCGATCTTTGCGTCATCCGGCTCGGCCACCCCGCTCTCGCCGATCGGAGGTGCCGCGCCGCCGGCCGCTTCTCAGGGGCCGAGTGATTTCACACGCATGATCAGCCGCGCACCGGCACCCGTGGTCGCGGAAGCGCCGGCACCGCCAGCCGCCAAGCCGTCTGCCTCGGCCCCCGCCAAACGCAGCGTGCCGATGGCGCTCATTGTCGTCATCAACGTCGTCATTGTGCTGGCCATCGTCATCGTGGTCTTCGTGCTGCGCAAACCGGTCCCCAGCAAGCCGACCCTGCCGTCGGCGCCCAAGGTCTCGGCACCGCAGGTCAAGCCCTAGTCCCGGCGCGGCGGTCTATCGCAGCACGATCACCAGCTCGAAGCGCGCATCCACCAGCTCCGCCGGCACATAGGTGGCCAGGTTGCGCGCACGCGCAATCGCGTCCCAGGCTGCACCCGCCTTGCGGATGGCGAAGTACTGGAAATCCAACTTCACCGGTACGGCCGGCGGCGGCGCCGAGACGTGGGCCAGTTCGATGCCCGGCAGCGCCTGCCGGATGAGCGTATCCACCACATCGGCCGAACCCACCTTGCAGCCCTGCAGCACCTTGGGAATCAGCTCCTGCTGACGCAACGGGGCGGCAACCGCCAGAAACCACTGCGGCGCCTCCAGCCATTGCGGCTGATCCAGCGCCACGGCGTGCAGCGTGGGACGCACGGCCTTGAGCGGCAGCGACACGGCACTGTCCACCACCGCACCATCCAGCAGCGCATAGAGC
>ERZ1066123.38-NODE-38-length-122701-cov-15.932130_pt1 | contig 122701 bp, 109 predicted proteins | sample MGYA00382770_ERZ1066123 | MGnify/ENA primary metagenome ERZ1066123 (study PRJEB33369, sample SAMEA5778353) | biofilm metagenome | biome: Industrial cooling water; feature: Water cooling tower basin; material: Biofilm | place: United Arab Emirates | collected...
CCCACAACGACCTCAACGTTGCGCGTCTACCAGTTCCGCCACGACCGCACTCGGGTTTGCCGGGGCAGCCAAAAGGCCAGTCCCCGCGGTAGGAGCGCGCCCCTAGCAAGCACACGAACCATGCGCAAGCGGTTTGACGAAGGATAATGCCCCGGCGCGCGGCATTCTTGCGAACAGGCCTTACTTGGGGGACCAGCCGATCTCGGCGAAGACCGCTGCGGGCGGAATATCGGCGATCGCTTCGGTGACATTGAGGCTTTCGCCCGGGGCCAGTTCTGCCTTGGCCGGGCTGACCACCCAATTGGCCACCTGCCGATCACGCTCGTCGCGGAAAACGATCAGCAGATTGGGCACGGCAAGCGTCTCGCGCGCCGTGTTGTTGATGGTGCCGCGCACGCGGAAAATGCTTTCGCCATTGTCGAGGGTTTCGCTGCGGTTCTGTTCAGGCGGGAAATTGAGCTCAAGCCCCGGCTTGCCCATGCCGAAGGTCGGCCGGGTAAAGGGCGCCCAATCAGGCAGGCCGTAATAATTGGCGACGACGATCGTGCCCGTTGCGAGCAAGGCAAAGATCGCGGCGGCGAGGGTCCAGATCTTGCCGGTCACCCGGCGGCGGCTGAAGGGCGCGCTGTATCCGAACTGGGAGTATTCTTCTGGGGTCTCGTCTTCGCTCGCCTCGGCGACGGGCGACGCCATCTGCTCGGCTTCGCTGGCGGCGGCGAAGGGCGGATCATCGCTTGTGATAGCTTCATTGCGGCCGCGGCGGAGCGCACGTACGGCAGAGGAGACTGCATCGCTTTCGGATGCGAATTCGACATCATCACTGCGCCAGTGGCTGATCGAAGGTTCGGGGACCGCCGCGGGCGCCGGGGCTGGTTCGGGTGCCTCTGCCGGTGATACCGTCGCTTCCACAGATTGCGGAGCAGTGTTTGCTGCCGGTGTCGGCGGCGCTGGCGGGACAGCAACCGGAGCCGGTTCGGGTGCGGCAACCTGCTCGTCCCGCGCGGTGGCTATGGCGCTCTCAGCCGGTTCCTGAAACCAGCTATGTTTGCATTTGGCACACCGCACCGTGCGGCCTTCCAACCCGATGGCCGTATCGGGCACTGCATAGCGTGTTCCGCAAGCTGGGCAGGCGATGATCATTGCGCCTTATGCATGATGCTTCGATTCGTCAGAAACAAGAGCGCGGGGCCGGATCGTTGCCAATTCGTCACCTTTTTCCACACTGGCAGACGCTGAACGGCATGGGCAGCGCTTGCAGAGTGCGGCATCTTCGCCCAATCCCTGTCCAGTTGTGGGGCAAGCGCATGATTGAGCGGCCGGGCGAAATCGTTAAACTGGACAATGTCGGCCTGCGTTATGGCAGCGATCCCGAGGTGTTGAGCAATATCAGTTTCACGCTCTTTCCCGGCAGTTTCTACTTCCTCACCGGCGCCAGCGGGGCTGGCAAGACCAGCTTGCTCAAACTGCTTTATCTCGCCCAGCGTCCGACCCGCGGGGGTATCCGGATGTTCGGGCAGGACCTGATCACCATGCCGCGCGACCGCCTGCCGCTGGTGCGGCGGCAATTGGGGGTGGTGTTCCAGAACTTCCGGCTGGTGCCGCACCTTTCGGCCTTCGACAATGTCGCGCTGCCGCTGCGCCTGTCGGGGGCGGGTGAGGGCAAGGTGATGAAGGCCGTGTCCGAATTGCTCGAATGGGTCGGGCTGGCGCACCGCGCCCATGCCATTCCGGACTCCATGTCGGGCGGGGAACAGCAGCGCGTGGCGATTGCCCGTGCGGTGATTGCCCGCCCGCGGATGCTGATTGCTGATGAGCCGACCGGGAATGTCGATCCGGAGATGGCGCTCAAGCTGCTGCGCTTGTTCGAAGCGCTCAACCACCGGGTCGGCACGACCGTGGTGGTAGCGACCCATGATGTGCACTTGCTCAAGAAAGTGCCAGATTCGCTGATCCTGCGGCTGCATAGGGGGCAATTGTCCGATCCGACCGGCGTTTTGCGCTATCCGCCGCGCCCGGCAGCGCCGCGCGTGGCGAATGAGGCGGAAGGATGATCAGTCCCGGCTTTTCCGCGTTGAACGAGGAAGAGGAAGACGAGGACGCCCCCGCGCGCTTGCTGCGCCCGGCGCGTCGCGCCAATCTGCTATCGCAGCCGCGCCTTGCGGGCGCGATGCCGTGGGTGATCGCGATCCTCATCGCACTGGTGTTGATCGCGGCGGCGGGGGGGCTGGCACTGCGCAACCTTACCACCGCCGCGCGCGCCGATCTTGCGGCGGCGGTGAGCGTCCAGATCATCGAACCCGATGCCGAGGTGCGGGCGGCCCGCGCGCGCGCTGTCGCCGCTCGCCTTGCGGATGCGCCGCTGGTGCAATCGGTGCGGATCGTGCCGGAGGCCGAACTCGCCGCCTTGCTCGAACCTTGGCTGGGCGCCGGCGTTGCGAGCGCGGATGTGCCGATCCCGGCCTTGATCGACGTCGAGCTGACCCGGCAAGCCAGTCCGGCGGAGATCGCCCAGGTCGAAGCCGTGCTCGAGGACGCCGGCAAGGGCCTCAGGGTCGATGCGCAAAGCCAGTGGCTGCGCCCGGTGCATGACGCGCTGGCTGCGCTGCAATATCTCGCGCTGGCGCTGATTGTGCTGGTGGCGCTTGCCACCATGGCGGCGGTGTGGCTGGCGGCGCGCAATGCCTTCACCACCAACCGCGAGACGGTCGAGATCGTGCATCTGCTGGGCGGCACTGATCGCCAGATCACGGATATCTTCACCCGGGCGGTGCTGCGCGAGGCGGTGTTCGGGGCGGTGCTGGGCACGGCGCTCGGCGGCGCGGCTGTGTGGCTGCTCGGCCAACCCTTCGCCGCGCTTGGCAGCGGGCTGGTGGCAGGGGGTGGGCTCGCGCCGGTCGATTGGCTGGTGCTGGTGGCGGTTCCGCTCGCCGGTGTGCTGCTGGCGCTGGTGACGGCGCGGATAACCATTGCCTTGGCCCTCAAAGCCATGCTCTAGGGCCGGATATGATCCGGCGCATTGTGGCATTCCTGTTTCTCGGCTGGGCCGCGGGCTTCCTGTGGTTCGTTGTCGCCCTGCCCGGGCCTGCCGGGGCCGAGCGCAGCGATGCGGTGATCGTGCCGACCGGCGGGGCGGGGCGGATCGCGCGCGGGCTGGAAGTGCTTGATGATGGTCTCGCCGAACGCTTGCTGGTGAGCGGCGTCGATCCCGAGGTGCGCGCCGCGGAATTCGCGGCTGAATTCGATGTCGCACCGGCCCGGATGGAATGCTGCGTCACGCTTGGCTTCAGCGCGGTCGATACCCGCTCGAATGCCTCGGAAACCGCCAAGTGGGTGGCCCAGAACGAGATCACCTCACTGCGGCTTGTTACCAGCGACTGGCACATGCGCCGCGCCGCGGGCGAGCTTGATCGCGCTTTGCCGCCGCATGTCACCGTAATCCGCGATGCGGTGCGCACCGAAGGCAATTTCGCCGTGCTGCTGCTCGAATATAACAAGTTGCTCGCCAGCCGTGCGGCCGGGCTTGCGGGCTACTGAGGCAGGTCGTGACCTTCCTGCGCAATCTTGCCTTTTACCCCCTTTTCTACGGGGGGAGCGCCTGTCTGGTGCTCGCCTCGGTCGTGGCGGTGCTGGCGCGGCGGGCCTGGCTGCGCCCGATTGTCGGCACCTGGGGGCGCTGGCACTTGTGGTGCGTGCGCAAGCTGCTTGGCATTGACGTGGTGCAGGAAGGCACCATCCCCGACGAGCCGGTGCTGATCGCGGTCAAGCATGAAAGCTTTTTCGAGGCGATCGATACCCCGCGCCTGTTTGGCTTCCCAGCGGTGTTCGCGAAGCAGGAATTGTTCCGGATTCCGGGCTGGGGCTATTCGGCGCGGGTCTATGGGCTGGTGCCGGTTGCCCGTGACCAAGGCGCGCGGGCCCTGCGCGCGATGATTGCCAGCGCGAAAGACCGCGTGGCTGCGGGGCGTCCGCTGGTGATTTTCCCCGAAGGCACCCGCGTCGCCCACGGCACCCGCCCGCCGCTGCAAGCGGGTTTTGCCGGGCTGTACAAGCTGCTCGGCCTGCCGGTGGTGCCGATTGCGGTGAACAGCGGGCCGACCTATCAGCGGGTGCTCAAACGGCGCGGCCAGATCACTTATAAGGTTGGCGAGACGATCCCGGCGGGCCTCCCGCGCGAGGAGATCGAAGCGCGCGTGCACGCCGCGATCAACGCGTTGAATTGATTTTTTGCTTATGCCCTCAAGCGCCGGGCGGCGGACGTCCGTCCGCCTTGGCTTTGGCGGCATAAGCCGCGGCGCGCGGTCGCGCTTGCGGCCGCTGCGCGGCCGGGATCAACCATAAACGCAAGTCTAAGTCCCGTGCTCGCGCCCGAAATCGGGGCGCTCGTCGTCCTGCCCTTGCTCGATCACCTGCCGCCGGATCGCGCGGGTGCGGGTGAACAGATCGAACAGGGTATCCCCGTCGCCCGAACGGATCGCGCGTTGCAGCGCAGTGAGATCCTCGGTGAAGCGCCCGAGCATTTCGAGCACCGCGGTCTTGTTCGTCAGGAACACATCGCGCCACATCACCGGATCGGACGCCGCGATGCGGGTGAAATCGCGGAAGCCCCCGGCCGAATATTTGATGACTTCGCTCTCGGTCACATCCTCGAGATCGCTCGCCGTGCCCACGATGGTGTAGGCGATGAGGTGCGGGATGTGGCTGGTGACCGCGAGCACGAGATCGTGGTGGCTTGCATCCATCAGCTCGATCTTCGATCCGAGCGCGCGCCAGAAGTCAGCCAGCGCCTCGACCGCGGCGGCATCAGCCCCTTCGGGCGGCGTGATGATGCACCAGCGCCCGGCAAACAGCGTGGCAAAGCCCGCCTGCGGCCCGCTTTGCTCGGTGCCGGCGACAGGGTGCGCGGGAATGATGGTGTGGCCGGGCAGCGCGCGGGCGAGCGCTTCGGCGACCGCCTGCTTCGACGAGCCGACATCGCTGATGATGGCATCGGCTTTGAGGCCCTGCGCAATCGCGCGCGCGGCGTCTTCCATCGCGCCCACCGGCACGCACAGGATGACAAGATCAGCGCCTTCGACCGCGGCTTGGGGCGTGTCATGCACCGTGCCGACAAGCCCGCGCGCAGCGGCTTCGGCCCGCACGGCTGCGGAGCGATCATAGCCGGTGGTCACGATCTGCGGGCTGCGGGCTTTCACCGCCAGCCCGATCGATCCGCCAAGCAGCCCAAGTCCGATAATCGCAACCCGGCGGATCGTCATGCCGCCTCCCCGCACAGCCGCTTGAGGCACGCGATCACGCGGCTCATGTCGTCGGTCTTGCCGATGGTGATGCGCAGCGCATGGGGCAGGCCTTGCCCCGGCAGATGCCGCACAGCGTAGCCTTCCTCGCCCAGCGCTTCGAGCGCGGCGGCAGCGGTGACGGCCCCTTCGAACAGCACCAGCAGGAAATTGGCCTCAGACGGCACGAAGGACAGGCCATGATTGCCGAGCATCGTCACCGCTTCAGCAAGCCGCGCTCTTTCCCGGGCATTATGTTCGCGGCTGGCGGTGACGAAAGCCTGATCGCCGAGCGCGGCCAGCGCAGCGGCTTGCCCGCTCGCCGTCACATTGAACGGCCCGCGGATGCGGTTAAGCACATCGATCAGCGGCGCAGCGCCGGTGGCCCAGCCGATGCGTTCGGCGGCGAGGCCGTAGATCTTCGAGAACGTGCGCGTCACCAGCACGTTGCCATGGCGCGCGGCGAGTGCCAGCGCAGCGGTCTGGTATTCGGGCGCGACATATTCGCCATAGGCTTCATCCACCACCAGCAGCACATCCTGCGGCAGGCCGGCATGGAGCCGCGCCACTTCGGCCGGGGGCAGCCACGAGCCGGTCGGATTGTTCGGATTGGCGAGAAACACCACGCGGGTGCGCGGGGTGACAGCGGCGAGCAGCGCATCGACATCGGCGGTAAAGGCCGTGTCGGGCGCTTCCACCGGGGTGGCGCCGCAGCGTCGCGCCGCAATGTCATAGACTGCGAAGGAATGGTGCGAGAACAGCACCTCATCGCCTGCGCCTGCAAAGCCCTGCGCGGCAAGGTTGAGCAGCTCGTCCGATCCTGTCCCGCACACCACCAGCGCGGGATCGAGCTCGTGCACCGCAGCGATCTTTTCGCGCAGCGCCAGCGAATCGGGATCGGGATAGGTTGCCGCTTCCGCGCGCACGGCCGCCAGCGCGGCAAGCGCCTGCGTGCTTGTGCCCAGCGGGTTTTCATTCGCCGAAAGCTTGATCAGCGGCTTGCCCGTCGCCGACTTGGCTTTGCCCGGCTGATAGGCATGAATCCCGAGGATATAGGGCTTGGGCTGGGGTGTAAGCGCGGTCATGATGGTTGGGCGGCCTGAAGAAAAGACAGTGCTGGGGCAAGTCCGTCATGAAGGGGAATGCAAAAAATCCCCCTAGCGGCTCGTCCCAAGCTTGTCGAAGGGCTGTTTTTCGGCTTTCGCATTCTGATCATGAACGCCGCCCCCGCCTCTCCGGTCTATCGCATTCCCCAACCCCTGCCGCTGGATAGCGGGCAGATGCTGGAGGCGGCCGAGATCGCCTATTGCATCTATGGCACGCTGGCGCCCGACAAGGGCAACGCGGTGCTGGTGTGCCATGCACTGACCGGCGACCAATATCTCGCGAGCGCGCATCCCATCACCGGCAAGCCCGGATGGTGGGAGCGGATGGTCGGCCCCGGCAAGCCGATCGACACCAACCGCTTTTTCGTGGTCTGCGCCAATGTCATCGGGAGCTGCATGGGATCGAGCGGCCCGGCATCGCTGGCGAGCGACGGTGCACCTTACGCGATGCGCTTTCCGGTCATCACCATCCGCGACATGGTGCGCGGATTGGTCGCGCTGCTCGATGGGTTGGGGATCGAGAAACTACACGCCGTGGTTGGCGGATCGATGGGCGGGATGCAGGCGCTGAGTCTTGCCGCCAACTGGCCTGAGCGTGCCGCGCGGGTGCTCGTGATCGCTTCGACCGCGCGGCACTCGGCGCAGAACATCGCCTTTCACGAAGTGGGGCGGCAGGCGATCATGGCCGATCCCGCCTGGGCCGAAGGTGATTACTACACGCGCGAGGCCAAGCCCGATAATGGCCTCGCCGTGGCGCGCATGGCCGCGCATATCACCTATCTGTCCGAAGCGGGCCTCACCGAGAAATTCGGGCGGCGCTTGCAGGATCGCGAGGCGAAAAGCTTCGGCTTCGACGCCGATTTCCAAGTGGAAAGCTATCTGCGCTATCAGGGCAGCGGCTTCACCCGCCGGTTCGATGCCAACTCCTACCTCTACATCACCCGCGCGATGGATTATTTCGATATCGCCGAGGAGCATGGTGGCAAGCTGGCCGATGCCTTTGCGGGCACGCAGGCGCGCTTCTGCATCGTCAGCTTCGATACCGATTGGCTCTATCCCACCGCAGAAAGCCGCCATGTCGTCCACGCGCTCAATGCGGCCGGGGCCAAGGTCAGCTTTGTCGAGCTTTCCGCGCCCAATGGCCATGACAGCTTCCTGCTTGAGCATGATCAGCTTGATCGCGTGGTGGAAGGGTTCCTAGCATGACCTTGCGGCCTGATCTTGCGGCGATTGCCGCCAATATCGCGCCGGGTAGCCGCGTGCTTGATATCGGCTGCGGGGACGGAGCGTTGATGGCCGAGCTGGAAAGCGCCAGCGGCTGCGATGCGCGCGGCATGGAACTTGATGCCGCGCTCGTCGAACGCTGCGTGGCAAGGGGTCTCAGCGTGGTGCAGGGTGATGCCAACAGCGATCTTGCCGATTATCCCGACAAGGCGTTCGACTACGCGATCCTCAGCCAGACGCTGCAAACCGCGACCCGGCCCGATCTGATGCTTGATGAGTTGCTGCGCGTCGGGCGGCGGGCGTTTGTAAGCTTTCCCAATTTCGCTCACTGGCGCACGCGCGGGGCGCTGATGTTCGGCGGGCGGATGCCGGTGACGCGCGCCTTGCCGGTGAGCTGGTACGAAACGCAGAACATCCACCATGTCACGGTCGAGGATTTCCGCGATCTCGCGCGGTCCAAGGGCGCGCGGATCGAACGGGCATGGTTTTTCTCGAACGAGAAACAGATCGGCGCGCCAGCGGCGAACTGGCGCGCCGAGTTTGCGGTGTTTGAACTCAGCCGTTAGGTCTGCCGTTCACGTCAGTGAACGCGAAGACAAATCACGCGCGGTGCAGCATGCACAGCTTGTGGCCGTCGAGGTCGCGGACATAGCCGAGGTTGAGCGTGCCCATCGCGCCCGTGCGCGGCCCCGGCGCGTCTTCGATCGAGGTGCCGCCCGCAGCGACCGCGGCATCATGGAACGCCTTGACCTGTTCAAGGCTGTCGCAGGCAAAGCCGATGGTCGAACCATTCGAGGCCGTTGCCGACTCGTTGTTGATCGGCTCGCTGATGCCGAACATCCCGCCCGCGTGCATCCAGAACGCGCGCTTGTGGCCCGTGGCTGCCACGTTGACCATCCCCGGTTTCACGCCGAGCGTCGCCAGCACGCTGTCGTAGAACGCCTTGGCGCGGTCGAAATCATTGGTGCCGACCATAATGTGACTGAACATGAAATCGCGTCTCCTCTCATCAGACAGGTTTCAGATTAGGACGGATCGGTGTGCGCGGCAATCGTGATTTGAGCGGCGTTTTGCGCTAGGCAAGCGTTCAGCTTTCAAGGCATAGAAGGGCCTATGCCCGCTGCTCTTCTCGCCGCCTTTGCCCCGGCCTTTCTGGCGCAGGCTTCTGTCGCCGCGCCGCCGATCACCGACCTTGCGCAATTGCCCGTCACCGAGGCGACCGCGCCGCGCTGCGCGATTGCTTTTGCGCTCGTCGGCCAATGGCAGAAAGCGGGTGAGGCGCGCGGACAGGCATGGCCCGATATGGCCACCAGCGGCGCCCGCGAGTTTTTCGTGCAGGCCATCGCCCAGTTGATGGATGCGCGCGGGCTTGATCGCCCGGCGGTGCAGGGCATGGTCGCCCGCGAAAGCGAGCGTTTGCAGGCCGCAGGCGATGCCCGGATCGCCGCGATGATGCCCGCCTGCCTCAGCATCAAGCAGGCGGCCGGGTTATAAACCGCCAAGCCATGCCCACCCGCTGGATTCGCCCCGTGAAATAGGGCAGAGCACCGGGTGTCATGTGGCTGCTCTATCAATTCCCGCTATGTCCCTTCTCGCGCAAGATCCGTTTGCTGATGAGCGAGAAGAACATTCCCTATGAACTGCGCCGGGAAGACCCGTGGGCAGCCACGGATCTGTTCTTCAATCTCAATCCGGCGGGGCGCACCCCGGTGGTGGTGAACGAGCAGAAAAGCCTAGTGCTCGCCGATAGCCGCGCGATTGCCGAATATTTCGAGGAAACCGTCGATCACGCGCCGATGATCAATGGCACGGCGGCCCAGCGTGCCGAGATCCGCCGTCTGGTCGCGCTGTTTGATGAGAATTTCTACGCCGATGTCACCGCGCCGCTGTTGTCGGAGCGGATGAAAAAGCGCCTCGTGCTGCGGCAGCCGCCCGATAGCCGGGTGCTGCGCGAAGCGATGAAGCTTGCCCACGGGCATCTCGATTATCTCGACTGGCTGATCGATAACCGCCCGTGGGTGGCGGGTTCCACCATGAGCATGGCCGATCTGGCGGCGGCTGCGCAGATTTCGGTGGCGGATTATCTCGGCGGGATCGACTGGGCAGGGCATGAACAATCGCGCGGCTGGTATGCCGTGTTCAAGAGCCGCCCGAGCTTCCGTCCGCTGCTCGCCGAACGCATGGACGTGATCAAGCCGCCGCCGCATTATGCGCTGCTTGATGGCTAGCATCCTCACTCACCCGCCCTTCGGGCGCGTCGTTGCGGGCGGCCGGTCGGCCTTGCGGTTCATCGTCGATCAACCGATATAAGGCCTGCCAGAGAGGATAGACCATGACCGACGATCCCCGCAATATCAGCGACGCCGAATGGCGCGAGCGGCTCACTCCGATGCAATATCATGTGCTGCGCGAAGCCGGCACGGAACGCGCCTTCACTGGCGAATATGACAAGCATTTTGACGAAGGCGAATATAGCTGCGCGGCTTGCGGCACGGTGCTGTTCTTCAGCACCGCCAAGTATAATTCGGGCTGCGGCTGGCCTGCTTTCACCGCGCCGGCCAGCGACGATACCATCGATGAACACCGCGATGTCAGCTACGGCATGATCCGCACCGAAGTGCGCTGCGGCAAGTGCGACAGTCACCTTGGCCATGTTTTTCCCGATGGTCCGCCGGATCGCGGCGGGCTGCGCTATTGCATCAATTCGGCTGCCCTGCTGTTCCACCCGGCAGAAGACTAGGGATGACGACGCGACAGGGCTTTCGCACCGCCGCTGGTTCAGCTGCGGTTAGCATGCGCCGGTGCACCGCGCTGCCCGTGCTCAACCGTACGCGGAACTGAACCAGCGCATGTCGAAACGGGGTGCCTCATTGCAGAACAAGGGCCAGCGCGGCGCGCGGCGTGCGGCGGCCGAGCGCGAGGCGCGGGTGCACAACGGCCCGCGCGGGCCGGGCAAGCCGCCGTCACGCTTTGGCGGATGGTTGCGCCGCGCGCTGGTGTGGGGCGCAGGGATTGGCGGTGTCGGCCTCGTCAGCCTGCTGATTGCCGTTGTGCTGGCCGCCAATTCGCTGCCCGGCTATTCGGAATTGCAGGCGATCCAGACCGCGCAGACGATTGTGGTGCGCGCGCGCGACGGCACGGAAATCGTCGAGATCGGGCCAAGCTACGGCGAATGGCTGCGCTTCGAGGAAATCCCCGACAGCATGAAGAATGCGATGGTCGCGGTTGAGGACAAGCGCTTCTATTCGCATTTCGGCATCGACTTCTACCGCACGGCAGCAGCTATCATCCAGAGCTTCACCAAAGGTGAGCGGATTGGCGCGACGTCCTCGATCACGCAGCAATTGGCGCGCAATATCTTTCTCAACTCCAACCGGAACCTCGATCGCAAAGCGCGCGAAGCCTTGCTGGCGCTGGCACTTGAATGGAAGTTTTCCAAGGAACAGATCCTCGAGCTCTATCTCAACAAGGTCTATTTTGGCGGCGGCGCCTACGGCATTGATTCCGCCTCGCGCAAATTCTTCAGCCACCCCGCGACCGAGCTGAGCATCGGGGAGGCGGCGATCATCGCTGGCCTTGTGAAGGCACCCAGCCGCTATTCGCCGACCGCCGATGTCCAGGCCGCGGTTGACCGCGCCACTGTGGTGCTGCGGCTGATGCAGGAACAGGGCTATATCTCGGCCGATCAGGCGCAGGTCGATATCAGCGCGGTCCAATTGAAACAGCAAAGCGGGCAGAATTCGGTGCGCTATTTCACCGATTGGGTGCTGCCGCAGCTTGATCTGTTCCTGCCCGAGACGGCGGAGCCGATCGAAGTGTGGACCACGCTTGATATCGGGATGCAGCGGGCAGCGACGGCGGCGATTGAATCCAACACGCCGGGCGCGGCACAAGGCGCGCTGGTCAGCATGGACCGCGATGGGGCGGTGCTTGCGCTGGTCGGCGGACGTGATTACGTCGCCAGCAATTACAACCGCGCCACCAGTGCCCAGCGCCAGCCGGGCTCGGCGTGGAAGCTGTTCGTTTACCTCGCTGCACTTGAGGCGGGCTATGTGCCCGAAGACACCGTGGTTGATGAACCCGTGACCATCAACGGGTGGAGCCCGCGCAACGCCAATGGGCGCAACGTTGGCGAGACCACCCTGCGCGCGGCCTTCGCCTTTTCGATCAACACCGTGGCAGCCCAGCTCGGCAACGAAGTCGGCTTTGGCACCGTGGCGGCGATGGCGCGTCGTTTCGGCATTACCTCGCAGGTGAACACCCTGCCTTCGATGGTGCTGGGATCCTCCGAAGTGCGCCTGATCGACATGACCCGCGCCTTTGCCGCAGTCTCCGCAAAGGGCCGGAGCGTCGAGCCCTACGGGATCAGCAAGGTGACGACCACCAGCGGGGAGCTGCTCTATCGCCATGCCACCCCGACGCAGAGCCAGTTGGTGCCCGACTATGTGATCGCCGGGATCACCGATCTGTTGCAGGCAGCGGTCCAGACCGGCACGGGCAGCGCGGCGCAAATCGGGCGGCCGGTCGCCGGCAAGACCGGCACGACCTCATCGAACAAGGATGGCTGGTTTGTCGGCTTTTCTTCTGGGATTACCACCGGCGTGTGGATGGGCCGCGATGATGCCAAGGCGGTTCCGGGCCTGCAAGGCGGGCGTGCACCGGCGCAGGCCTTTGCTGCCTATATGCGCTATGCGGTGAAGGATCGCCCGGTCGAGGAATTTGATGTCACGCTCAATCTGCCGGATTGGCTGGCCGAGCCTGACGAGGAAGCCCTGTTCGGCGATCCGGACGAATATTACTATATCGACGAGAACGGCAATCTGGTTGAGCCGGGCCGCCGCCAACCCGGTCAGGACCCGCTCCTGCCTGATGGGGAGCGCACCCCGCTGCCGATCCCGCCCTATAATGAAGGCCGTCCGCCGCGTGCGCCGCCCGCCGCAAGCGATGAATTCCTTCAGCAGGCGACCGGCGGCCCCACGCCCCCTTGATCTGACGCGTGCCGGTGGCGTGCTGCCAAACAAAAGGCGCCGGGATTGCTCCCGGCGCCTTGTCGTTGTTCCGCGTTGTGCGGTGAGACTTAGCGCAGCCGCACCGGCACAAAGGCCGGGGGCTGGCCGCGCCGCTGAACACGCAGCAGGATGGCATCGCGCTTTTCCGCCTTGGCGGCAGAGATCTGGGCAAGCAGCGCCTCGACCGTCGCGACATCCTTGTAATTGGCTGACAGGATCACATCGGCGCGGCGCAGTCCCTTGCGCGCCGCATCCGAATTGGGATCGACTGCTGCAACCACCACCCCCTTGGTATCAGGCGCCACACCGATCGAGCCCGCGATCTGCGGGGTCATAGCAAGCACCTGAAGGCCAAGGCTCTTCTCGATGGTTTCGTTCGACTGGCCCGGCGAGACCGGCTCTTCCGAATCCGGATCGAACGGCTGGGCCTGCTGGCGCAGTTCGGCCTCGCTCGGACGCTTGCCGAGCACCGCCGTCAGCGACACGCGCTGGCCTTCGCGCAGCACTTCGATCGGAACGCGGGCACCCGGTTCAAGATTGCCGACAACATAGGAGACGCCCTGTTCCGGGGTCACATCCTTGCCGTTGATCCGCACGATGATGTCGCCCGGCTTGAGCCCGGCCTTGGCCGCGGCACTGCCGTCCTGAATGGATTGCACGATCTCACCGCGCTTCTTGGGCAGGCCGAGCGCGGTTGCCATGTCATCATCGACCGGGCCAAGCCCAACGCCGAGGAAGCCACGCTCGATCTCGCGACCGGATTTGAGCTGTTCGACAATCGGTGCGGCGATTTCAGAGGGGATCGCAAAGCCGATCCCGACACTGCCGCCGGTGGGCGAGAAGATCGCGTTGTTGATGCCGATCACCTGACCCTTCATGTCGAACAGCGGCCCGCCCGAATTGCCGCGGTTGATGCTGGCATCGGTCTGGATGTAGCGATCATTCGGGCCGCCTTGCCCGGTGTTGCGATAGACTGCCGAGATGATCCCGCTGGTCACCGTGCCGTTGAGGCCGAAGGGGTTGCCGATCGCCACCACCCAGTCGCCGGGGCGGGCCTTGCTCGAATCGCCAAAGGTCACGAACGGGAAATTGCGGTTCGCCTTGATCTTGAGCACGGCAAGATCAGACGTCGCATCGGCGCCCACCAGCTCGGCCTCGTATTCGGTGCCATCCGACAGGGTGACGGTGATCGATTCCAGTGTTGCGCGGTTATCGGGCGCGACCACGTGATTGTTGGTCACGACGTAGCCATCTGCCGAGATCAGAAAGCCCGAGCCCAGCGATTGCGCCTCGCGGGTTTGCGGCTGCCCGCCACCACGCCGGCTGAACAGCTCGGCAAAGGGCGTGCCCGCAAAGGGATTGTTCACCACCTCGATCCGCTGGCGCGTGGCGATGTTGACGACTGCTGGCTGCAATTGCTCGGTCAGATCGGCAAAGCTCGCCGGGGCGCCCGCTGCGGGCACGATCCGGTTCATCACCGCCCCATCATTCTGTGCGACCTGCGCGCCGAGCGGCTGGCCCGTGATCAGCGAGATCGCTGCGCCGCCCACCAGCAGGGCGCTTGAAAGTCCGTAGACATACCGCACTGTGTTCACGTCCTTCTTTTCCTCATTCTGTGTCAGGAACGCGCAGGGTTTGCGCCCTGTTCCTGTCTGCGTTTGATTGGTCATCATGGCCCGCACGGGCTGACCAAAATGTGCGCGCAAAATGCGCTGAGCCCCGCTTAACCGCGATTGAACGCCACTGACGCTCATCCGCGCCGCATGGCGGTTGGTCGAAGGGCGCAAGGCAGGAGGTTCACCTACCGCGGGCAAACCTCCCGCCTCTTCATTTCTTGCCGCCGCGGAACTGGCGGAAATATTCGCTGTCTTCCGACAGCACCATCGCCGAACTGCCCTCGCCATTCAGGAAGGTCTGGCGATAGGACTGCATGGCACGGTAGAAGTCGTAGAATTCCGGGTCCTTGCCATAGGCCTCGGCATAGATGCGCGCCGCTTCGGCTTGCGCTTCGGCCTGGATGATCTGCGCATCGCGCTGACCGGCCGCACGGATCGTGGCCGCTTCTTCCTGACGATCGGTTTCCATCCGGGTGAAGGCGGCATCAAGCGGGCGGCCTTCGGGAAGATCGGCCGCCTTGATCCGCACATCGAGCACCTGCGCGCCATATTGGCGGGCCTGGGCATCCAGCGTTTTGGTGATGTTGGTCATCGCGGTGCCGCGCTCGGCGCTCACCATCGTGGCAAAGGGGCGACGCCCCAATTCCTGCCGCAACACCGAGGTGAGGATCGGCACCAGCTGCGCTTCGAGCTGCGATTCCGTGCCTGCGCGCTCGACAAAGCGCTTGGGATCAATAATCCGGTAGCGGGCATAGGCATCGACCTGCAAACGCTGCTGATCGCTGGAAAGCACTTGGGTGCGTTCCATATCGAGATCGCGCACGCGGCGATCAACCAGCTGCACTTCCTCGACGAAAGGAATGCGGAAATTGATCCCCGCCCCGGTCTGGCCGAAGGGGACATCGGGCTTGAACATGTTGAAGATGCGATCCGGTTGACCGGTGCGGATCACCACGCCCTGATGGGTTTCGGGGATGATCACCACGCTGCTGGCAAGGGCCACCAGCGCCACCGCTGCGGCGACCAACGCCATGCGATATTTCTGGAAGGTCATGTCCATGTCACTGGCCTTGCTTGGGGGTTGCAGGCTGGGCGACGCTATCGCGGGCCCGGCGCTGCAATTCGGGAAGGGGTAGGAACGGCATCACATTGCCGCCGCCTTCGACGATGGTCTTGTCGGTCTTCGACAGCACCGCTTCCATGGTTTCGTAATAAAGCCGGCGCCGCGTCACTTCGGGAGCGAGGCGATATTCGGCGTAGATGTTGTTGAACTCGGTCGCATCACCTTGCGCGCGGGCCAGCACCTGCTGCGCAATCGCGCGGGCACGGTTGGTCGCGGCGTCGGCATCCTGCTGCGCCGAGGAGACATCCTTGAAGGCTTCCTCAACCCGTGCGGGCGGATCGGTCTTGTTGATTTCGATACCCTGCACGGTGATGCCCGAGCGATAGGCGTTGAGCCGGTCCTGCATCTTTTCGCGCACTTCCTGCTCGATCTCGGCGCGTCCGGCACCGGTCAGCACCACATTGAGCGGTTGCTTGGCCACGGCGGCGCGCATCGCGGCTTCGCCGATTTCGAGCAGCGCGCTGCGCGGATTGGCGAGCTGGAACTGGTAGTTGGTGAGATCTGAAATGTTCCAGCGGATGACATAGGACAGATCCACAAGGTTCTGATCCTGCGTCAGAATCAGCTTTTCCTGCCCGTTGGCGGGAATCGATTCGGAACGGATCTGGGTCACGTTTTCCTTTTCGACCATCTGGATCGGATAGGGCGCGGTAAAATTCGTCCCCGAATCAAAGGTGCGCGAATACTTGCCGCCCAGCCATGTCACCACTGCCTGTTCGCCCGGCTGGACGAAATGCACGCTGGTAGCCGCCAGCCAGATCAGGCCAAGCGCACCGAACACGATTGGCAGCCAGCTCTTGCCGCCGGGCCGTTCGGGAATGCGGAAGGTCGGCCCGCCGCCGCCGCCACCGGCGCGGCGCGGACCTTCGGGGCCGCGGTTCTTGAAGATATCCTCGATGCTGGCCGAACGCCGCTTGCCACCCTCGCCCGTGCCGCCGCCGGGAAGCCACGGATTGCGCGGGCCACTGTCGCCCCCGGGGCCGCTTTCGCCCTTGGGCTCACCCGGGTCGTCGTTGCCGCCGCCCCAGGGGTTATTCTTGCCAGCCATAGCAAGGCCTTTGGTGGCCCAGCCAAGTCGCTCTCTCAAACCGTCGAACACTTGCATTCTGTCCTTATAGGTTGCCTTACCGCGAAAAACAGGGGTTCCCTGCGTGATTTTGCGGCTTGGCCCTGCATATCAATACGTCCTAGAGGCGGAACAAGATGACGACACCTGAAATTCCCTCCGGTCAAGCTGCTGCCGACGAGGCCCGACTGCGCGCCGCCCTTTCGCCGACGACCGCTGCGCGCCTGCGTTCCGCACGGCTTGTTGCAGGCCGCGCGGTGATTGTTGCCGAGGCGGGCGATTTGTCCGCGCAAGACCGCACCGCGCTCGAAACCGAGATCACGCAGGCCCTCACCCGCCTTGAAGGGGTTGCGGATGTGCGCATCGCCCTGATGGGCGAACGCCGCCGCACCCGGCTGATTGCCGTGGGCTCGGGCAAGGGCGGCGTGGGCAAATCCACATTGACGACCAACCTCGCGGTCGCGCTCGCCAAAATGGGGCGCAAGGTCGGCGTGATCGATGGCGATATCTACGGCCCGTCGCAGCCCAAGCTGCTCGGCACCGAAGGGCAAAAGCCGCAGGTCGAAGCAGATAAGCTGGTGCCGCTGCAAAGCGCCTTCGGGGTGAAGGTGCTTTCGATGGGTCACCTTGTCGCCCCCGGCAAGGCGCTGGCATGGCGCGGGCCGATGACCGGCAAGGCGCTCTCGCAACTTATCGAGGCGGCGTGGGACGATACCGACATCCTGTTGATCGACTTGCCGCCCGGCACCGGCGATGTGCAATTGTCGATGCTCTCTGCCCACCGCCCCGACGGCGCGGTGCTGGTCTCCACCCCGCAGGATCTCGCACTGATCGATGCCGCGCGCGCCGGACAGTTGTTTGATTCCGGCAATGTCCCGATCATTGGCCTCGTGGAGAACATGGCGGGCTATTGCTGCCCGGAATGCGGCCATATCAGCGACCCGTTCGGTTCGGGTGGGGTCGAGAAATTCGCCGCCGCGCTCGAAATTCCCTTCCTTGGCCGGGTGCCGCTGACGCTCGAAACCCGCATCAGCGGTGATGCCGGAACCCCGCCTGCGGCCGGCGAGGGCGAGGGGGCGGCGCCCTTTATCGCGATTGCCGAAAAGCTCGCGCGCTGGCTCGATACCGGGGCGGTGTAGCGCGATGCAGCTGACCCGCCGCGGAATTCTGGCTGGTGCTGCTGCGGGCGGCGGGCTGCTGGTGGCGTGGTGGCTGATGCCGCGGCGCTATCCTGTGCCCCTGGCGGCTGGCGAGGGCGAGCATGTGTTCGGCGCATGGCTGCGGATCGGCGAAGATGGTGTGGTGACGGTGGCCGTCCCGCAGCTCGAAATGGGGCAAGGGATCACCACGCTCTTGCCGCAGATTGTTGCGCAGGAATTGGGGGCCGATTGGCGGCAGGTCGCGGTCGAGCCCGCGCCGATTTCCGGTGCCTATGGCAATATTCCGCTGGCCCGCAAATGGATCGCGCTGTGGGATCCGGCAGGCATGGGCCTGTCTGATCGCAGCGACGCGATGCTGGCCACGCGCTTTGCCGGGTCGGCGCGCTTCATGGCGACCTCCGATGGCACTGCGCTCGAAGCCTATGAAGCGCCGTGCCGCGAGGCAGCGGCCTGCGCCCGCGCGATGCTGGCGCAGGAAGCGGCGGATCGTTGGGACGTAGCCTGGGAAGAATGCGAGGTTTCAGGGGGCTTTGTCCGCCACGGCGACAAGCAGGCCGCGTTCGGCACGCTGGTCGCCGCCGCGGCCGCGCGCGATGTGCCCGATCCCCCGCCGCTGCGCCCCGAAGCCCCGCGGGAAGAGCCGCTGCCCACCGGCAGCGAGGCGGCGATTGCCTTTCCCCGGCTTGATCTGCCGTCCAAGGTTGATGGGACCTGGCGCTTTGCCGGGGACGTGCGCCTTCCGGGCATGGTGTTTGCCACGATCCGCCATGGCCCGGTGCTCCAATCCGAACTCAAGAGCTTTGATCGCGAAGCCGCGGGCCGGGTGCGCGGGCTGGCCGGGATCGTCGCGCACAAGCGCTGGCTGGCGGCAGCGGGCACGACATGGTGGGCCGCCGAACAGGCGCTCAAGGCGATGCGCCCGCGCTTTACCGTCACCGCGCCGGTCGACACCGATGCGATCACCGCGCAGCTTGCCGAAATGGTGCGCAGCGGCCCCGGTTTCACGCTGGCGGACACCGGGCTGGGCGGCGATGCGCTGCGCCGTGTCGACATGGCGCGCATCTACGAGATTGATCCTGCCTATGCCGCCCCGCTCGAAACCGCGACGGCGACTGCGCGGCTGGCCGATGGCAAGCTTGAGTTATGGATCGCGAGCCAGGCGCCCGAGCAGGCGCGGATCGCAGCGGCGCGGGCGATGGGCCTCGCGCCCGAAAATGTCGTGCTCTATCCGATGGCGGCGGGCGGCAGTTTCGATGCGCGGCTTGAACATGACCATGCGATCGAGATCGCGCAGATCGTCGCCGCGCTCGCCAAGGACGGCATCAATGCGGTCCAGCTTACCTGGCCGCGCCGCAGCGAGATGATCCGCGCCCGTCCGCGTCCCCCGGCGCATATCATGATCGGGGCGCAGCTCACGCAGGATGGCTTTGGCGGGATAGAGGCGATGCGCCTGCGGCTGGCCTGCCCGCCTGCCGCGCTTGAATTCGGGCACCGCCTGTTCGGCAATCTGACTCCTGCTGCCGCGATCCGCGAAAGCACGGGGCGGATGGATCCGCTGGCTTGCGAGGGCGCGGTGCCGCCCTATGCCATTCCCGGCGTGACGGTGGAGCATATCCCGGTCGAAATCGGACTGCCGGTCGGCCGGGTGCGCGGCAATGCCTATGGCTACACCACCTTTGCCATCGAGAGCTTTATTGATGAGGTCGCCGCCAAATTCGGGCGCGAGCCGCTGTCGTTCCGCATGGCGATGCTGGGTAATGATGTGCGGCTGGCGGCCTGCCTCCAGCGCGCGGCCCGGCTGGCGGGATGGGATGGCGGCGCCGACCAGAGCGGCGAGGGGCTGGCCTGCATGCGGCTTGGCGATCCGGCCCATGGCGCGCGGATTGCGCTGGTCGCTTCCGCGCGGCCCGGCGAAGGCGGCGGGCTGCGCGTGACGCGGCTTTCGGCAGCGGTCGATATCGGGCGCATCGTCAATCTTGATATTGCCCGCCAGCAGATTGAAGGTGGGTTGCTGTTCGGCATGGGCGTCGCGCTGGGCAACACGATTCGGCTGCGCGGCGGCATGCCCGAACGCCTCGATTACGGCGCTTTTGGCTTCCCCGCCTTGCCCGAATGCCCCGAGATCGCGGTGGAATTCATCGAAAGCGAGGCGCCGCCTGCCGATCCGGGCGAGCTTGGTGCGATTGTTGCTCCGCCCGCGATTGCCAATGCGTTGTTTTCTGCTAGGCCCTTGCGGCTGCGGCGTCTGCCCCTACTTTCCGTAGGGATATGAGCCGGACACCCTTGTTCCTCCCGGTCCGGGCCACGTGGCGGCTGCGGATACCAAACCCCCGCCGCGCGTTGGGCCGATAATGACCTGGCAACCTCAAAGCCTTCCTTCCGATCATCCCCCGGTGAACAGCAGCGCGATTGGCGTGTTGCTGATCAATCTTGGCACGCCCGATGGGCCTGATCCCGAATCGGTGAAGCGCTATCTCAAGCAGTTCCTTTCGGATCGCCGGGTGATCGAGATTCCGCCGATTGCGTGGCAGCCGATCCTGCGCGGCATCATTCTGAACACGCGGCCCAAGAAAAGCTCGGAAGCCTATTCCAAGATCTGGACCAAGCGCGGCTCGCCGCTGGCCGATATCACCGCGCAGCAGGCCGAAGCGATCACCGGCGCCTTTGGCGACAAGGTGATTGTCGATTACGCGATGCGCTACGGCAAGCCATCGATCGAAATGCGCCTCGCCAAGCTGATGGAGCAAGGCTGTGATCGCATTCTGATCGCGCCGATGTATCCGCAATACTGCGCTGCGACGACCGCCACGGTGTTTGACGAAGTGGCCCGTGTGCTCGGCACCATGCGATGGCAGCCCGCCTTGCGGTTCGTCCCGCCCTATCATGATGATAGCAATTATCTCGATGCGCTCGCCGATGATCTCACCCGGCAGGTGGCCGCGCTCGCGTTTCAGCCCGAAGTGATGCTGCTCAGTTTCCACGGGATGCCGCTGCGCACGCTCGAAAAGGGCGATCCCTATTACTGCCAGTGCCAGAAGACCGCGCGCCTGCTGCGCGAACGGCTGGCGAGCCGCCCCGAATTTGCCGGCGTGCGGTTTGAAACCACTTTCCAGTCGCGCTTTGGCCCGGCGCGCTGGCTTGAGCCTTCGACCGACACGACGCTGATCGAAGAAGGTCAGAAGGGCACCAAGCGGCTGGTTGTCGCCGCGCCTGGTTTTGCCGCCGATTGTGTCGAGACGCTCGAAGAACTCGCGCTCGAAGGGCGTGATGAATTCATCGAAGCGGGCGGCACGGATTATGCCGTGATGGACTGCCTCAATGTGTCCGAGGCGGGTGTGGCCATGATCAAGCGGATGATCACGCGCGAGCTTTCGGGCTGGATTTAGCGCGCGAGACTATTTACACCAAGGTCAGTTGCAAACACGAACCTGATACGGAGCCACGCCTTCATGGCTACTCTTGCCGATTCCGCGCCGCGCGAAGCCCGCGTCATGCAGGGCTTTCCGCAAAGTCTCGCGCACTGGGGGCAGGGTCGCCTGTCCGAGTCCGATCTGGCGCATATCCCCGGCGATGCGGGCTGGCCGGTGGTCGGCAACACCTTCACCATGCTGGCCGATCCCCATGCCTTCGCCCAGCGGATGATCGACACCCACGGCCGGGTTTATAAGAACCGCGCCTTTGGCGGCTGGCAGATCGCGCTGATCGGTGCCGAGGCAAACGAGCTGTTGCTGTTCAACAAGGAAAAGATCTTCTCCAGCGAACAGGGCTGGGGGCCGGTGCTCGATCAATTGTTTCCGCGCGGGCTGATGCTGATGGATTTCGATCATCACCGGATCGATCGCCGCGCGCTGTCGATCGCGTTCAAGCCCGAACCGATGCGGCATTATGCAGGCGCGCTCAATCGCGGGATCGCCTCCGAAGTGGCCAAGTGGGAAGGGCCGCTTGCCTTCTATCCCGCGATCAAGAAGCTGACGCTGGATCTTGCGGCTGACAGTTTCATCGGCATTCCTTGGGGGCCGGAAGCTGACCGGATCAATGTCGCCTTTGTCGATATGGTGCAGGCCTCGGTCGCGCCGATCAGAAAGCCGCTGCCTTTCACCCAGATGAAAAAGGGTGTCGACGGGCGCGCCTATCTGGTCGACTATTTCACCCGCGAAACGCTGCGCCGGCGCGAAGAGGGCGGCGGGCAGGACATGTTCAGCCAGTTCGCCACCGCGACGCGTGAGGATGGCAGCCTGCTGCCGGTCGACGAAGTGGTCGATCACATGAACTTCCTGATGATGGCCGCGCATGACACGATCACGTCATCGGCAACTTCGCTGATCTACTACCTCGCGCGCGAGCCGGAATGGCAGGAGAAGCTGCGCGAGGAGATTTTCGCTGTCACCGGCGGGCCCGACGGGCAGGGCAATCCGCGCCCGCTCGATTATGATGATCTCGGCAAGCTTGATCTGACCGAAATGGCGTTCAAGGAATCGCTGCGCATGATCCCGCCAGTGCCCTCGATGCCGCGCAGGGCTTTGCGCGAGTTCGAATTTGGCGGCTATCGCATTCCCGCGGGCGCGATGGTGGGGATCAACATCTACTGGACCCACCATTCCGAGGACTACTGGGACAGCCCCTTCACCTTCGATCCGCTCCGCTTTACCGCCGACAAGGTGCGCGAGCGCCACAAATATGCCTGGGTGCCGTTCGGCGGCGGCGCGCATATGTGCTTGGGGCTGCACTTTGCCTATATGCAAGTGAAGATCCTGCTCGCCCAGCTTCTCCAGCAATACCGGATCGAGGCCGCACCCGGTTACAATCCCGCCTGGCAGGCCTGGCCGATCCCCAAGCCCAAGGACGGGTTGCAGGTTAGCTTTCGCAAGCTCTAATTGTCATTGCGAGGAGCCGAAGGCGACGCGGCAATCCAGAGCGTGTTGTGTGCCCCTCTGGATTGGTTGGACCTTGGCCAGCTTCGCTTCCGCTCCGCTCGCAAGGACGAGGCATTCTAGAAATCTACGGAAATCCCGTCGCCCCGCTCCCAGTCACCATAGCGGGTGGGGGAGAGCTTTTCGTCGTTTTTGACCGCCTTGGGCGCGGGCACGGGATCATTCGTCCAGTGCGCAGGCTTCTTGAAGTTTTTCGCGGCTTCGGACTTTTGCTTGGTCATACATGCCAAATGCGCGTGCTGGCGGTTTGTTTCAATAGAGGATAGGGGCCGGGGATGCCCCAGACCCCCGGACTTCCCGTGCGCCGCGCTGCGCTCCGCCTGCTTGATGCCGTATTCCGGCGCGGGGAGACGCTCGAACAGGCCGAAGGCGCCGCTCTGGGCGAGATGCGCAAGGCGCCTGATCGTGCGCTCGCCAAAGCGATTGCCGGAGAAACGCTGCGCTGGCTGACTGATCTCGACACCGCGATTGACCGCGCGACCAAGCAGCGCCTGCCCGATGATGCCAAGGCGCGCATGGTGCTGCGGCTGATGCTGGCGCAGGCATGGCGGCTCGACACGCCGCCGCACGCGGTGATCGCAACCGGCCTGCCGCTGCTCGCCGGCGGTCCGCGTCGGCTCGCTCACGGCGTGTTCTCGGCGCTGGTGAAGCGCGCTGATACTCCCCTCCCGCCTGCGCCGGCGCTGCCCGAACGGGTCATCGAACGCTGGGGCGCGGAGAAGGCCGCCGCCATCGCCCCCGGCCTCGCCTTCCCGCCCGAGCTTGACCTCGCATTGAAGGATGCCGCTGCAACCGAGACCCGCGCCGTGGCGATGGGCGGCATTACCCTCGCCCCCGGGCATATCCGCCTGCCGCGCGGCGCGGCAGTGGAAAGCCTCGCCGATTTCAAGGCGGGCGATTGGTGGGTGCAGGATCTCGCCGCCTCGCTGCCTGCGCGCCTGCTCGGGGCAGGGGAAGGGCGCTCGGCGCTCGACTTGTGCGCCGCCCCCGGCGGCAAGACGATGCAACTGGCCGCCGCAGGGTGGAAAGTGACCGCGCTTGATATGAGCAAGCGGCGACTTGATCTGCTGAAAGACAACCTCAAGCGCACCGGCCTCAAGGCCTCACCAGTGCGTGCCGATGCCCTGCAATGGGAGCCCAAGCACCGCTTTGACGCAATCCTGATCGACGCGCCCTGCACCGCCACCGGCACCTGCCGCCGCCACCCCGATGTGCTCCACCGCATTGGTCCGCGGCAGATTGCCGAGATGGTCGAATTGCAGCGCGTTCTGGTTGCCAGGGCGGCGGAATGGCTCAATCCCGGCGGGGTGCTGGTCTACGCCGTCTGCTCGCTTGAAAGGGAGGAAGGCGAGGAACAGGCCGCGTGGATCGATGCGAGCCTCGGCCTGACGCCGCAGCCGATCATGGCGGGCGAACTCCCCGCTGGCCTTGCTCCGACGCCCGAAGGCTGGCTGCGCACCCACCCCGGAATGCTGGCGGATCAGGGCGGGCTGGACGGGTTCTTTGTGGCGCGGTGGGTAAGATAACGTCCCCACCCCGGCCTTGAGCCGGGGCCCCGCTGCCCTTCATCGCCGAAAGAAAAAGCTGGGTCCCGGATCAAGTCCGGGACGGGGGAGTGATCACTTCACATACTTCTGGAAGCTCTTCCTGAGCTTCATCAGCTTGGGCGGGATGACCGCGAGGCAATAGGGATTGCGCTGCCCTTCGCCGTCCCAATACTCCTGATGGTAATCCTCGGCCGGGTACCACTCTGCCGTCTGCACATCGCCCGCAAGGCCTTCGATGGTGGTCACGGCCACCTTGCCATGCTCGGCATTCCAGCGCGCGATCGCGGCTTCGGCTTCGGCGCCCTGCTCGCCCGAAAGCGGGAAGATTGCGCTGCGATACTGCGTGCCGATGTCATTGCCCTGACGGTTCAGCTGCGTCGGATCATGGGTGCCGAGGAACACGTCGTAGATCTCGGCAAGGCTGATCGCATGGGGATCGAAGGTCACCCGGATCGCTTCGGCATGGCCGGTGTTGCCGGTGCACACTTCCTTGTAGGTCGGATTGGCCTTGGTGCCGCCAATATAGCCGCTTTCCACCGCGCTCACCCCCACCACGTCGCGGAACACTGCCTCGGTGCACCAGAAGCATCCGCCCGCAATGATCGCCTGCTGTAAACCGCTCATCGAAATCTCCGCTGTTTTATGCCTCGTCCAGATAGGCTAGACCGCGAAAATTGCTACGCCCCGCAGTGCAGTTTTGTCGCATCCCAAGGAGAGACCCTGATGAAGAAATTCCTGATTGCCGCCGCAGGCGCGGCAAGCATCCTCGCGCTGAGTGCGCCTGCGCTCGCCGATCATCACGGCAAGAAGGATGATGCCGCAGCGGCTGCCTTTGCCAAAACCCATGCCGAAGCCTTTTCCGGCGCGATCAATCACCCGACCCGCAAGGATGATCGCGCCCGCGATCAGCACCGTCATCCGGTCGAGACCCTGAGCTTCTTCGGCGTTGCGCCCGATATGAAGGTGGGCGAATATTCGCCCGGCGGCGGCTGGTATTCGCGCCTGCTTGGCCACTATCTCGGCGGTCAGGGCCAGTTGGTCGGCGTCTATGCCAACCCGCTGACAGCGACCAGCGATCCCGCCCGCCAGCAGCGCATCCGCGATATGGCGGCCGGTTTCGGCAAGGAAGTGGCGGGTTATACCGGGCTTCCGGCGGAGCGGTTCTCGGGCCTCACGCTCGATGCCATTCCCGCCGATCAAAAGGGTACCTTTGATCGCATTCTGGTGATCCGCGCGCTGCACAGCCCGATGCGGATGGGCACCGCCGATACCGAAATCCGGGCGATGCGCGAATTGCTCAAGGATGATGGCATGATAGGCATCGTCCAGCACCGCGCCAAGCCCGATGCGCCGTGGGGCTATGCCAATGGTTCGCGCGGCTACCTGCGCGAAGCCGATCTGATCGATTTCATGCGGATCAACGGCTTCGAACTCGTCGGCAAGAGCGAAGTCAACGCCAACCCGATGGACACCGCCAACCACCCCGAAGGCGTGTGGGAAATGCCGCCAACGCTGGCGACCAAGCGCGAAGACCTCAAGGACAAGGGCGAAAGCGACCGCATGACGCTCCTGTTCAGGAAGGCCAAGTAATCGCACCCTTGATGCCCGCGATTTCCGGGCCGCTGGGTGTTCCACCTGGCCCGAAATCGCTCTATGGGGCGGCGGCATGAGCACCATCACTGTCGCCGCCCTGCAATTGCCGCTTGGTTCTTCGCGTGAAGCGGAGAATATCGCTGCGGTCAGCGCGCTGGTCGAACAGGCGGCCGCGCAAGGCGCGCGGCTGATCCTCCCGCCCGAGCTGTTTTCCGGCCCCTATTTCTGCCGCGAAGAGGATGAAGCGCTGTTCGCGCTCGCCCGCCCGACGGCAGAACACCCGAGCGTTATCGCGATGCAGACGCTCGCGGCCAAGCTCAAGGTGACGATCCCGACCAGCTTCTTCGAACGCGACGCGCATCACTATTACAACACGCTCGCGATGATCGGCCCGGATGGCACGATCATGGGCACCTATCGCAAGAGCCATATCCCTGACGGGCCGGGCTATGAGGAAAAGTACTATTTCCGGCCCGGCAACAGCGGGTTCAAGGTGTGGAATGTGCCGGGCGATCGCGGCCAGCCGGTGCGCGTCGGCATCGGCATCTGCTGGGACCAGTGGTATCCCGAATGCGCGCGGGTGATGGCGCTCCATGGTGCCGAACTGCTGATGTATCCCACCGCGATCGGATCGGAGCCCTATGATGCGGATCTTGATACTTCGCGGATGTGGCGGCGCGCGATGATCGGCCATGCCGTGTCGAACTGCATGCCGGTGATCGCCGCGAACCGCATCGGGGCCGAAGGGCCGGAAGGTGCGGTGCAGAATTTCTACGGCCATTCCTTCATCGCTGATGAATGGGGCGATCTGATTGCCGAATATGGCTATGGCGAGACCGGCGTGCTGGTTGCCACGCTTGATCTGGCGCGGGCGGCAACGCACCGGGCCGGCATGGGCTTTTTCCGCGATCGTCGCCCGCAGCTTTACGGTCGGATCGCCGAAGACATCTGAGGTGAGCAGCACCTATCTGATCGCGTTGGGGAGCAACCGGCCGCACGTCCTTTATGGGCGACCGGCAGGGGTTGTGCACGCCGCGATGGAGGAAGTCGCGGCGCTCGGCATGGTGACCGCGCGCTCCAACGTGGTGCAGACCGCGCCGCTCGGCCCGGCGCGGCGACGCTTTGCCAATGCGGCGCTGGTGCTGGACAGCGAATTGGCCCCGCCCTCGCTGCTGGCAGCGCTCAAGCGGATGGAGCGCGAATTCGGCCGGCGCGGGGCGCAGCGCTGGGGTGATCGCGTGCTCGATTGCGACATCATCCTGTGGAGCGGCGGGCGCTGGCGCTCGGCGGGTCTCACCATCCCGCACAGCGCCTTTCGCGCGCGCGGTTTCGTGCTTGGCCCGGCGAGCACGATTGCGCCTGCATGGCGCGATCCGGTGAGCGGCCTCAGCCTCGCGCAGTGCAATGCGCGCTTGACCCGCGCGCGCCCGCTCCCTAGGTGAGCGCCCCGCAGCCGCGTGCGCGCGGACAGCATGTGGGCCCGTAGCTCAGTAGGTAGAGCAGCTGACTTTTAATCAGCGGGTCACAGGTTCGAATCCTGTCGGGCTCACCAATTTTTTCCGCTACCGCTGCGCTGCTTCCGCGCAGGTCACGTCCGCGGCACAGCCACCCTTTGGCATGTCATCGGCGCCATGCGCCCGACAGTCCAGGTCGCCTGTCCGCCCTTGTCCCAGAATTCATGGCGCGGGGTCATGTATCTGGCGCCTGAAGCCGCCTTCACCGCCGGAAGCACCACCGGGGCCGCATCATTCATCTGCACCTGAATGCGATCACCGCTCAGATTGTCGACCTTGAGCCGCGTGCCATTGTCGCAGTCATAATAAGCGCTGACGCCCGGCCCGCCGACCTCATTGGTCATGCAGCCCGAAAGGCCCGCCGCCGCCACGCCGAGCACCCAGATTGCTGATCTTGCCATGATAATCTCCCCTTCGACGGGAAAGCTTATGCCACTGGCCGGGCAAGTCAACCGCGCGCGTCGAGCCTTCCGACCAGCCGCACCGCCAGCGTGATCAGCACCGGCACCAGCACCAGCGACAGCGTGACCTTGGCGATCACCTGCCCGATCAGCAGTCCGGTGATGTCAAATTCGCCGTAGAAGGCGAGCGTCACGAAAATCACCGAATCAATCGCCTGGCTGAGCGCCGAGGCAATCGCGCCGCGCACCATCAGTCCGATGGTGCTGGTCTCGCCGCTGCCGCGCAGGCGATCAAAGATCCACACATTGAGCAGGAGCGAGACGAGATAGGCGACCGGCCCCGAGGCCACGACGCGCCAGAACTGCCCGTGCACCAGCTCGAAGGCTTCGATCGCCCCCGGACGGCCTGCCACCATGTCGGGCGAGACCGGCAGCGCCAGCACCAGCGTCATCAAGCCGATCGAGAAGGCGAGCGGCAAAAAGCCCCACCACACGATCTTCTGGGCCAATTCCTTGCCGTAAAGCTGGGCGATCGTGCTGGAAATCACCACCAGCAGCAGAAACGCGAAGATCCCGGCCTCGACCGCCAGCGTGGTCGGCCATAATTGCACCTGCTTGAAGGCGAGAAACCCTGCCAGCACGGCCATGCCGCCATAGAGCAGGGCGGCCACAAACAGGCCAAGCGGGATCACCGGGGTGCGGGCCGGCGCGGCGAGGGCGGTGGATTGCGTGGGTTCCATGGTCCATGGCCTAATCAGAGCCTGCCCAAAAGAAAAGCCGTTGCCATGCGGCTGTCACCCGCGGGATCGGGAAAGGCCAGTTTGCCGGTTGCGTTGCGTCCGACAAACTGCCAACCCTCTGCCCCGCGCGCGGCGCGCGGGATGCGCTGCCTGCCTTCACCATGGGGTCGTATCAGCAGGGGCCATCCGCACCGTGAATTCCAGTGTTTTTTCCAGCCTGTCCAGTCTTGCAGGCATTCTGGCCATTCTTGCGATTGCCTTCGTGCTGTCCTCAGGCAAGCGCCGGATCAATCTGCGCGTTGTCGGATCGGCCTTTGCGCTGCAAGCCGTCACCGCGCTGCTCGTGCTGCGCACCGATGCCGGGGTGGCGGTGATCGGCGGGCTTTCGCAAGGCGTGATCGCGCTGCTTGATTTCTCGAAAATAGGGATCGCGGCGGTGTTTGGCCCGATGGAGAGCAATCCGTTTGCCAACACCTTCGTGATCGCCGCCTTGCCGGTGATCGTGTTCTTCGCCGCGATTGTCTCGATCCTCTATCATCTCGGCGTGATGCAGCGACTGGTGCGCTGGGTGGGCGGCGCGATCGGCTGGATCACCGGTATCAGCAAGGTCGAAGCGCTGGGCGCGGCGGCCAATATCTTCGTCGGGCAGTCGGAAAGCCCGCTGGTGGTGCGCCCCTATCTGGCGGCGCTGCCGCCCGCGCGGCTGTTTACCCTGATGAGCGTCGGCATGGCGGGCGTCGCCGGCACGATCCTTGCCGCCTATGCAAGTTTCATCGGCGAAGAAGCCGTGCCGTTCCTGCTTGCAGCGGCCTTCATGTCGGCCCCGGGCGGCATCCTGATGGCCAAGATCATCATGCCTGATGACGGGCCGCTGGCAGAGGCATCCCCGTTGGCGCAAGCGGGCACAGGTGGCTTCGCGAGCGATGGCGCCAGCGATGCGCTTGCCCTGCCGCAAGCCCGCATCAGCGCGGTCGGCCCGGCAGCGATCACCGAAGGCGGGCTCAAATCGGATGAAGTCAGCGCCGCGGAAACCTTCGAGGAAGGCCAGCGCCCTGCCAATATCATCGAAGCCGCTGCCCAAGGCACGCAGACCGGGGTTAAGCTGGCGGTGGCAGTCGGCGCGATGGTGATGGTGTTTGTCGCGCTGGTGGCGCTTGCCAATGGCATGCTGGCTGGTTTGGGTGGAGGGATCGTGAACCTTGCCGCGCAGGTGGGCGCTCCGCTTGATCCCGCCACGGCCCAATGGCTTGGCGAGCTCAGCTTCCAGAAGTTGCTTGGCTACCTGTTTGCCCCGGTGATGTTCCTGATCGGCATTTCCGATTGGCAGCAGGCGCAGATTGCAGGCGGGCTGTTCGGCACCAAGATCGTGCTCAACGAATTTGTTGCCTTTATCGATCTCGGGGCGATGCAGGCTGGCGAGCTGACCGCGCGCAGCCGGGCGATCATCACCTTTGCGCTGTGCGGCTTTGCCAATTTCTCCTCGATCGCGATCCAGATGGCGGTGACGGGCGGGCTCGCGCCCAACCAGCGTCCGGTGATTGCGCGGCTCGGCCTTAAGGCGCTCGCAGCCGGCAGCCTCGCCAATCTGATGAGCGCCGCGCTCGCCAGCCTGTTCCTGCCGATCTAGCCCCCTGCGCGGGGGCGCTTGGCAGGCATGCCCTGCCGGGTGTAAGGCCGCGGCCATGACCAACACCCAAACCGAAATCGCCAGCGTTTCGCTGGCACAGCCGCTCGAGGATATTGCCGATGAGCTGGGCCGCAGCTTTGCCGAATACGGCTTTGCCGTGGTGCGCGATCACGGCATCCCGCAAGATCTGATCGACCGCGCCGAAGCCGCCGCCAAGGCGTTTTTCGCGCTGCCCGATGAGGTAAAACGCGCCTACAAGATCGCCGGTTCGGGCGGCGCGCGCGGCTACACGCCCTTCGGCACCGAGAAGGCCAAGGACGCCGATGTCTTCGATCTCAAGGAATTCTGGCATGTCGGGCGCGATCTGCCCGAAGGCCATCCGCTGGCCGAATTCATGGCGCCCAATGTCTGGCCCGCCGAAGTCGCCGGTTTCCGCGAGGTGATGAGCGCGCTTTACGCCGCATTCGAAGCCAGTGGCCGCACCGTGCTCGAAGCCATTGCCCTGCACCTCGGCAAGCCGCGTGATTTCTTTGCCGCCAGCGTTGAGGACGGCAATTCGGTGATGCGCCTGCTGCATTATCCGCCGCTGGGTGAAGGCGCGCCCGAAGGTGCGATCCGCGCGGCGGCGCATGGCGATATCAACACCATCACGCTGCTGCTGGGTGCCGAGGAAGCCGGGCTCGAACTGCTGACCAAGGCCGGGGAATGGCGCGCGATTGATGTGCCCCCGGGGGCGTTGGTCATCAATGTCGGCGACATGCTCGAACGGCAGACCAATGGCCGCCTGCGTTCGACCACGCACCGGGTGGTGAACCCGCGCGGCGAGGCAGCCAAGCGGGCGCGCTATTCCATGCCCTTCTTCCTGCATTTCCGCCCGGATTTCCTGATCACGCCGCTGCCCGAATGTGTCTCGGCTGAGGATGCGGCGGCGCCGCCTGCGCCGATCAGCGCGCATGATTTCCTGATGCAGCGTCTGCGCGAGATCAACCTCGCCTGACCGCAGATTCGCAGAGCCCGGCGGTGCCTGATGGCCCGCCGGAAGCCTTTCGGATGCCTGCGTGAAATAATCCCGTTCCGTTGCGCGCATGCAACACTGCGCGCAAGAGGGTGTTGAAATTGGCTGTTTTCCCCCGTCCGTTTGGTGGCGGCCGTGCCGGGATCGCTTGCGCCCGTTGTCAGTTTCATCAAAACGTCACAAATCTGTCGCTTTGCCGCAGTGCAATAAAACTAGGGGCGGATGCAGCCGGTCGGGCCCATCCTTTTTTCGTCATCAGGGGCTTTCTTATGAAACTCAGATATCTTCTCGCCGCGAGCGTTGTCAGCCTCGCCGCCACCACCATGGTTGCTGCGCCGGTCGCTGCGCAGGAAACCACCTCGGCCGTCCGCGGTACTGTCACCGATGCGGACGGTAACCCGATCCCCGGTGCCAGCGTGACCATCACGCACCAGCCTTCGGGCACGCGTTCTGATGTCACCACCGACGCCGGCGGTAACTTCAACGCGGTTGGTCTGCGCCTTGGCGGCCCGTTCATCGTCGCGGTTGCGGCAGATGGCTATGAAGGCGTCGAAGAAGAAATCGGTTTCCTCTCTGCCGGTCAGGCCCAGCGCGTCGGTATCGCGCTGGCTCCCGCCGGTCAGACGATCGTGGTTTCGGGTGCTCGCCAGCGTTCGGCGATCAGCCTTTCGACCGGCGCTGCCACCGTGCTTTCGGCCCGCGACGTGTTCGGTGTGGCCAACGTCAACCGCAGCCTGCAGAACCTTGCCCAGCGCGATCCGCTCGTGACCATCCAGCCGGGCGGCCAGGGCATCCAGATTGCAGGCCAGAATAACCGTTTTAACCGCTTCACCATTGATGGTGTCGACTTTGGCGATCCCTTCGGTCTGGAAGCAGGCGGCCTCGTGTCGACCCGCGGCCCGGTGCCGCTTGATGCGATCGGCGAATTCTCGGTCGAAGTGGCTCCGGTCGACATCCAGCAGGGGAACTTCCTGGGCGGCGCCATCAATGCCCAGCTCAAGTCGGGCGGCAATGATTTCACCTTCCTCGGCGCGGCCTTCTATCAGGACGACAGCCTGCGCGGCACCCGTGCGCGCAACTTCACCCGCACCGGCGCCTTCGAATCGCAGATTTACACGGCGCAGGTCACTGGCCCGATCATCAAGGACAAGCTGTTCTTCGCGGTGACTTACGAGCGCACCCGCGACACCGTTCCGGCTGCTGTCAGCCCGGCCCAGCTTGGCATCACCGATGCGCAGATCAACCAGATCGGCGACATTGCCAATACCGTCTACCGCTTTGACACCCTCGGCGTGGCCGACAGCATTCCTGAAAAGGACGACAAGCTGATCACCAAGCTCGACTGGAACGTCGCGCCGGGTCACCGCCTGTCGGCAACCTATATCTGGAACGAAGGTTCGGTGCTTGCCGGTCAGACCGGTGTGGGTGCGATCAACTCGACCAACCCGAACTTCAGCCTGCTGTCGAACAATTACACCCAGGGTGCGATCAACCACTTCGGTATTGTCCAGTCGAACAACCAGTGGAGCGACACCTTCTCGACCATGCTGCGCGTGTCCTATGCGGATTACACGCGTCTGCAGGTTCCGATTGGCGGCAACACCACTCTTGGCCAGTTCAACGTCTGTCTTGATGCCGTTTCGACGGCTCCGGCTCTGACTTGCCCGACCGGCGTTCGCGGCCTGACCTTCGGTCCGGACATCAGCCGTCAGGCCAACGAGTTGGAAAGCCAGCGTCTCGCGATTGAATTCGCGGCCACGCTCAAGATGAACAGCCACACGGTGAAGTTCATCGCCGAGCGCCGCTTGCAGGATGTCCGCAACCTGTTCGCCCAGCGCGTTTCGGGTGCATGGCTGTTCGACTCGATTGCCGACCTTCAGGCCCAGCGTGCCAACGAAGTCGACATCGCTGTCCCGCTGCGCGGCGGCATTGACACCGTCACCGCCGAATTCGCGAACAACCAGTGGACCTTCGGGATCATGGACACGATCGACGTGACCGACGATCTCACTGTCGTGGCTGGCTTCCGTTACGACCTGTTCGACACGCCGGATCGTCCGTTCAACAACCAGGCGTTCTTCGATCGCTTCGGCTTCCCGAACACCGCGAACCTCAACGGTCGTGACCTGTTCCAGCCGCGTTTCGCGATCAACTGGCGTCCCACCGATCGTCTGACCCTGCGCGGTTCGGCCGGTATCTTCGGTGGCGGCAACCCGCTGGTGTGGATTTCGAACAACTATTCGAACCCTGGCCCGACGCTCGGCCGCGCCCAGGTGCGCCGCGCTGACAACGGCACCTTCACCGTTTCGGGCATCTCCGGCCTGACCCCGGCGCAGGTGCAGGCGATCGGCGCTGCCACGCTCAACAACGTGACCGGCGGCACCGGCATTCCGGCCGAGCTCGTGGCGGCGATCCGCACCGCGGGCACCGCCGGTTCGCCGACCAACGCGCTTGACCCCAACTTCGAGCCGCAGTCGCAGTGGCGTTTCTCGGGTTCGGCTGACTATGTCGCCAAGCTCGGCCCGCTTGGCGATGACTGGAAACTCGGCGTTGATGTGATCTACTCGAAGGTGCGCAATGCACTGGAGTGGACTGACCTGCGCTCGGTCGTCACGGGCACGCTGCCCGATGGCCGTCCGCGCTATTCGATCCTGCCGGGCCAGACCGGGGTGAACACCGACCTGCTGCTCACCAACATCGACGAAGGTGACAGCTTGAACCTGGTGGCGCGCGTCAACAAGCGTTGGAGCTCGGGCTTCTACCTGAACGGTGCCTACACCTATCAGACGGCGAATGATGGCAACTCGGGCACGTCGTCGGTGGCGTTCTCGAACTACACCAACGCTGCTGCGCTTGATCCGAACTTCGCGGCCTTCGGCACGTCGAATTACCAGACTGATCACCAGTTCCGCCTGACGCTGGGCTATGACGCCGAAATCTTCGGTGACAACAACACCAGCATCCAGTTGTTCTACCTTGCCCGTTCGGGCCAGCGGTTCAGCTACACCTTTGCCGACCAGGCATCGGGCAGCAACCGTTCGGCGGTGTTCGGGGTGACCGGTCGTAACGACCGCAACCTGCTCTACGTGCCGAACGTGAGCAGCCCGACGGCTGACCCGCGCGTCACCTATGCGCCGGGCTTCGACTTTGCGGCATTCCAGCGGTTCATCCAGGGTTCGGAGCTCAACGGGTTCCAGGGCCAGATTGCACCGAAGAACGTGGGTGAAGCGCCGTGGTGGCATCGTGTCGACCTCTCGGTCCGTCAGGATGTGCCGTTTGTCTTCGGCGGCAAGATCCAGCTGTTCGCCGACGTCGAGAACGTGCTCAACCTGATCGACAGCGAACTGGGAACCTTCCGTCAGGTTGGCTTCCCGTTCTATGCGCCGCTGGTCAACGTGACCTGCGCCAACGCGGCCTGCTCGCAGTATCAGTATGCAAACGCTGCCGGTAACACGATCCGTCAGCCGGTGTTCAACGTTGTGCCGGAAGCCTCGCTCTGGGGTGTGCGCTTCGGGGTCCGCGTGACCTTCTGATCGTTGCACGTCTGAGAAGACATAAAGAGGGGCGGCCCGTAAGGGGCGCCCCTTTTTGCTTGGCCTTGTGCAGCGGAGCCGGGCAGAGAATACTGGTGGTGAAGGCATCCAGATGGGAGAGGTCCGGGGATGAACCCGCCGCCACCGCCAGCCCGCTTTGACGCGGTTCGCAAGCCGCTCAGCCTGCCGCTGCTGCTCGCCATTGCCGCGCTGCACCTTGCCGTGTTCTATGGTCTGGTGCGGGCGCTGGCGCCCGATCTGACGGCGGCGGTCGAGCAGACTGTGGTGTCGGCCTTCGCGCTCGAAGCACCGCCCCCTCCACCGCCGCCGCCCGAACCTGATGCCGCCGAGGAAGGCGCGGCGGGTGATCCGGGCCGCGAAGCGACGGCCAAGCCTGTCGCCGCACCGCCACCCGAGCGTGTGCTGCGTAAAGAGACGCCGCTGCCGCGTGTTGCTTCGACGGGGACGGCCAATCGTTCCGGCGCCGCCGATGCGGGTGAGGGCACGGGCGCTGCGGGCAGCGGAGATGGCACGGGCAGCGGCAATGCGGGCAGCGGACGGGGCAGTGGGCTCGCCTCCAAGCCCGTCCATATTGCGGGCGAGATCAACAATGCGCGCGATTATCCCGTGCCCGAAGGCGGGCGCGCCGCGCGGCGCGGCACCGAAGTGATCGTGCGGGTGATCGTCGGGGTGGATGGCCGCGCGCGCGATTGCAGCATCTATCGCGCCAGCCCCGATCCCGAGGCCGATCGCCTGACCTGTGAACTCGTCGAGCAGCGGCTCGGCTTCCGCCCGGCGCGCGACAAGGCAGGCAATCCGGTGGCGGCGCCGTTCTACTGGCGGCAGCGCTGGTTCTGAAAGGGCTGACCCCGGTTCAGCTCTGCAAGCCGAGCGCGCGCTCCAGCTCGCTTTGGCCATAGGGTTTGCGCAGCACGCCGGTCGCCCCCAGCGTGTCCATATCGCTGGCGCTTTCGGCATAGCCGGTTGCGAGGAGGAAATGCACACCGCGTTCGCGCAGCGCCGCCGCCACAGGCGCGCTCGATTCATGGCCGAGATTGAAGTCGATGATGGCGAAGTCAGGCGCGGCCTCGCGGATCGCTTGCAAGGCACCGGCGACGCTGCTTTCCACCCGCACCGAGGGTACGCCAAGCCGCTTGAGATTTTCCTCGGTATCAAGCGCGATGATCATGCTGTCTTCGACCACGAGGACATGGCGCAGCGGTTTGCGCCCTGCCGCAGGCGCAGCCGGCGGCGGAGGCGGTGCGCTGCGCGTGCGCGCCGTGCTTTGCGTGCCTGCGCCGTGGTCGCTTGCTTCGGCAAGGAAGCGGCGCGGGATCAAGAAATCGGCTTCCAGACCGCCCAGCCGGAAGCGCATCTCGGCCTCGCCCTGCAATTCATGCGGGATCGAACGCTGGATGATGGTTGAGCCAAAGCCCTGTCGTCCCGGCGGGGAAACCGGCGGGCCACCCGCTTCGCGCCACGCAATTTTGAGGTCGCCGAACGCACTGCGAGAGAGATCAATCGTCACCACGCCCGAACGCGCGCTGAGGCTGCCATACTTGGCCGAATTGGTGACGAGTTCATGCACCACCAGTGCCATCACCGTGAAGGCTTCGGGGCGGATCAGGACATCCTCGCCGGTGATGTTGAGCCGCGCCTGTCCGGCCCCGAGATAGGCGGCAAATTCGCTCTCGATCAGCACCGAGAGCGGTGCCGGTGACCAATTGTCGCGGGTGATATTGTCATGCGCCGAAGCAAGCGCGGAGATCCGCCCGCCGATGATCGCGGCAAAGCCCGCCACGCTCATCGCGTCCTGCTGCGATTGGGCGACCAGCCCGCGGATCAGGCCGAGAATGTTACGCACCCGGTGATTGAGCTCGGCAATCAGCAAGTCCTGCTGCTCGGCGGCGCGCTGGCGCTCGCGCATCACTTCCTCGCTCATGCGCAGGATCACTTCGATCAGCGTGCGGCGCAGCCTTTCGGCGAAATCATATTCTTCCTCGCTCCAATCGATGCTGCGCCCCTTCACGATTTCGCGCCAGGCAGCAAAGCTGGTGCGCGGGGTGAGCGTCGCGCCGGGCGCGGCCTTGGCCTTGTCCGGATCTCCCGCCCAGATCACAACCTGTTCGGCCGGGCGCCGCCACAGGATCAGGTAATCGCGCGGAGTTCGCGAAAGCGGCAGGATCATCGCCCCGGTCGCGCGGTCCGCAAAGGCGCTGGCGGCGGGGAGCTGTTCGGCAAGCACGGTGGATGCAAGGATCGCGCTGCTCTGCCCTTCGCCAAGGGCAGGGGCCAGAGCCATGAATTCCTCGTGAGTGGGCGCTGCGCCGAGCGCGCGATATTCCCCGCCGACGAGCAGCGAAATCCCGTCATGCACGATGAGATCGCCGATCGACTGTTCCAGCAAGGGCAGATTGGCAACCAGCGATGTGCCGCCTGCCAGTTCGATCATCAGCTGATCATTGAGATTGCGGGCGCGTTCGCGCAGCTTTTCGGCGCGGCGCACCAGCATGCGATCAAGCATCAGCGAGAAAGTCTGGCTGAACAATTCGGCCACTGTTCGCAGCGAAAAGGGCGGCAGGCGGGGCGTTTCGTGATGGCAGGAAATCATCCCCCACAGCCGTTCATGCCGCACGATCGCAATCGTCAGCGAGGCGCCCACGCCCATGTTGCGCATATAGGCGAGGTGCATCTGCGAATGGGCGCGCAGCACGCTCATCGACAGATCAAGCGGCGCACCGCCGGGCCGCACCGCCGGTTCGATGGCCACCGCTTCGGCGGCCATATCGGCGATGACCCGGAAGCGATTGCGGCGGAACAGCTCGCGCGCCTGCTGCGGGATATCCGCCGCCGGATAGCGCAAGCCGAGAAAGGCCGCGAGATCGGTCCGCTTGTCTTCGGCAATCACCTCGCCGCTTTCATCGGGCTGGAAGCGATAGACCATCACCCGATCATAACCGAGCATCTGGCGCACCAGTCGCGCCGCCGCGTCGCACAATTCCTGGGGCTCTCGCAGGCGTTCAAGCTGGGAAATCACCGGCCCGATCAGGCCAAGATGATCGGCGAAATCGCGCAGGGCATGGGGTTCGAACTCGATCACCATCTGATCGCCGCTCGGGTGGACCGCGCAATCGAACAGCCGCCCATCGCCGGTGAGATCGAGCCCGAACAGGCGCTCGACCCCTTCATCGGCGGGCGCGCGGGCGAAGGCTTCATGCAGCGCATCGCATGCTTCGGCGGTGAACCATTCGCGCAGCATCGTGCCCGCCGCGATCGTGGGGGCAGCGGCCAGATCGAGGATCTCGGCCCCATTGAGCGAAGCCTGCGTGATCGCGCCTGCATCATCCACCGCAAACAGTGCGCCAAAGGGTTGGACCGCGGCAATCTGGTGGATCGGCTCGCGATCACATTCGGTCAGCGCGCCTTGCACCTGCTGCTGAAGGTTCATGCGGCCACGCCTCCTGCATCCTGCGCGTGGGCGATGAAATGCGCAAAGACCGCGCGCGCCGTCTCGGCGGCTGCGGCAGATTGCGCCGCGCTGGCAGGCTGTTCGAGCCGCGCGCGCAACGCCTGCCAGAACGCCAGCATGGCTTCATCGCCGAGGAAGGCCGCGGGCCAATCTTCGCCGTCAGCGGCACTGGCCCGGCGCATCTGTTTCAGGATCGCCTTGTTGCCGAGCGCTGATCCGGCCAGCACCCATGCCGCGCCAAGAGCTTCGCCCGCGCCTTCGTTTGCCATGCGGAAGGGCGCGGCGGCAGAAGGCAAGCCAAGCCCCAGCGCGGCCAGATCCTGCGCGATCAGCGGGGTCTGGACCGGCGGTTGCAGGGCGACGGGGGCATGCTCTGCCAGCCACGCTTCGATCGGTGCGCGCGCGGCGTGCTGGAGCGTGAGAAAGCGCGCATAATCAGCACGGTTCTGCCAGCCGCTGGCGGCTTGCATGCAGTGATCGAGCAGATCATGCGCCGCCATGGTTGCGGCGCGCAGGTGCAGCCTCAGATCCTCTGCCGGGCCTTGGTGAGCCGTGCTGGGCACTTCGCTGCCTTCCTGTCCGGCCTTGTGCCGGTCGCCGGAAAGCGGCGGTCGGTGACCAGACGTGTCAACCCGGCGATGCGCGCGGGCTGTCCAGCAGAAATGACAGATTCTTGCATCAGATGCAACGATACTCAGGCGGGCCATCGCGCGCCACCGGCTTGTGCCTAGGGCCGCAGCAGGCGGTCGCCTTCCTTGCGCACGGCCTTTTCCAGCGCGCCGCGCATCAGGCCGAGAATCGTCGGCAATTGCATTTCGATGACCACTTCCTTCTCGCGCACATCCACCCCGCCGGGGATGGTGTAGCCGACCACGGTGGCGGTGATCTCCATGCGGTCCTCGTTCGGCCAGCTGGTGGAAACATCGGCAAGGCCCGGGGGAAAGAAGCTGGCGATTTCGTCGGCATGGGCGTGCATCCGGCGGCGCACTTCCTCGCGCGGGAGATCATGGGGCAAGGTCACGCGCATGGCCTTAACGCTCCTGCTTGGCGGGCGTGGCGGAGAAATCGGGCAGCGGCACGCCAGTGTCCGGGGTGCGCAGATCTTCCAGCGCTTCGGCCCCGCCGTAGCGATATTCGAGATAGCGGGATTTGATCGCCAGATCATCCAGCGCGCCTTCGGCCAGCTTGCGGGTGACGCGATCCAGCTCGCCCGAAAGCTTGCCGAGGCTTTCGGTCAGGCGATCTTCTGCGCTTTTGCCGATATGCGCTTCCTTGCGCAGGTGCGCGGGGATGCGGCGGTAATTCTCGATGGTTTCGGGAATATATTCCCCCACCAGCTCGCGCACTTCGGCGGCGGCCGGATGGGCCGGATCAATATGCTGGAGCTGGAGCCCGAGCGCATCCAATTGCACCCCCATCTGATCGACAATCCGCACCGCAGGCAGCGGGAGCGCCGCGCGCTGGGCTTCGAGCCAGAGTTCGGTGCGCGCCACCATCTGCTGCGGATTGCCCTGCGCCAATTCGGCGCGCTTGGGCACCTTTGCTCTGGGGAAGCTTGAAAACAGGCCGACCGCAACCGCCGTCGCGATTACGACCATCATCACGCCCCAGAACCCGATTCCGCCGATGAACGCACCGGCAACGCCAGCCCCGATCCAGATCGCGGCAAGGGCGAGGCCGAGGTTGCGCAGCCGGGTGAGCCACAGCTTGCGCTTGGCCGCCGCCGAGCCCTTGCCGATGCTCTTGGCCGGACGATGCGTGCCGCCTTCGCGCTGCACCGCAAGGCTGGTGCGCGCCTCGCGCAGGATCTGATCGGAATGGCGGGTGGTATCGGGCATCAGCGATCCAGCGTGAGCAAGGACGGCTCGGACGCGGCAACCTTGGCCTGTGCCTGCGCCTGACCTTCAGCGCGCGCGATATAGCCCTTCGACTTCTCGACCTCGGAAGACAGGGTTTCGACTGTCTTCTTCATCGAATCGAGCGCGCGCACCTTGAAGTTGTCGACCTCATCCATGGTGTCGTAGATGTTCTGGAAGGCGCGTTGCAGCGTTTCGAGCGGGATGGTGCTCGAGGCCGCCTGTTCGTGGATCTGTCCGGTCTGCTCGCGCAGTAGTTGGCTGGTCGAATCAATGATGTCGCTGGTGGTCTGGTTGAGCGCCGTGATCTGGCCGAGCACCAGTTTCTGGTTGGTCATCGCCTGGGCGACCGTAACAGCCGTGCGCAGCGCGCCCACCGTGGTGGTGCTGGCCCGGTCGACACCCTTGATGAGTTCGACATTGTTTTTCTTCACGAGATCCAGCGCGAGATAGCCCTGCACGCTCACCGCCATTTGCGTGAGCAAGTCCTGCGTGCGCTGGCGCACATAGAACAGCGCGGATTCGCGCAGCGCCTTGGCCTTGGCGGGATCGGAGGAATCGAGTTCGTAGGCCTTGGCCTCCAGCCGCGCATCGAGCGTTTTGGCGATGTGGATCATCTGCTCCAATTCGCCCATCGCCGCCCACAGCTTCTGGCGTTCGGTATCGATCGCGGCGTTATCGAGGTGCAGTTCCTTCTTGCCACCTTCAAGCCGGGCGAGGATCGACTGGATGTGGCCCTGCGCCGAGGTATAGCTGTCGAAATAGTTCTTCAGCTTGTTGCCGAAGGGAATGATGCCGAGCAGCTTGCGCCCTGTCATCTTGCCCTTGCGGCCGGGATCGAGATCCTCGACCGTGCGGCGCAATTCGGCAAGATCCGTGCCCACGCTGCCATCGCCATCCATCGCGCGCACCGGGCGATCGAGGAAGCGGTTCGACATCGCGGCGGCGGCGCGGATCTGCTCCTGCCCCATGCGGGTGATCTGATCGACCTTCTCGCCGAATTCGGGCGAATTGGCATCGGAGGACACCAGATCATTCACGAAAGCATCGACCTTGCTGTCGAGCTTGGATTTCTGCTCGGTCGAAACCGGCACCAACCCGATCGCCTGTTCGGGCGCAACCTGGGGCACCGGATCGGGCGGGGTGAGCGAGAAGTCCGTCGCCGTCTTGGTCGCTGTGGCGATCGAGGCCGCAGTCTGGTTATCCGTGCTCATCCGCTATCCTTGCCTCCTTTTGCCGGTGGGTTACAGCCCGTCATCCGCGCTGGTCCGCACCTGCCTGTGCAACTGTATTAGTAACCTAAAACACAGCTTTCAAGGTCAGCGCCGCTTGGGGCAATCTGGCTTTCCGGCAATGCTTGGCCCTATAGCTATGGAACAATACGGCATTGCATGCGCTTCTCACACCGAAAAAGTGCATCACCAGAGGATGATCCATGAACGACATAGCCGCATCTGCCGAAGGTGCTGACACGCAGCGTGACGCCGTCCCGGCGTCGGGCGGGCTGCGCAGCGCCCTGGGGGCTATCCTGTTCGGCATCCGGCGCTGGTGGCTGCGCGATGTCATTTCCGAGGTCGAACATGGCGATGTGATCGACAAGCGGCGCGAGGACAGCGCGCTGTCGCATCGCTACCTCTTCATGATCGCGATGAGCGCGGGGATCGCCATTCTCGGCCTGCTGCTGTCGTCGCCCGCAGTGGTGATCGGGGCCATGCTGCTGTCGCCGCTGATGGACCCGATCATCGGGCTCGGCTTTGCCTTGGCGATTGGCGATTATCGCTGGCTCAAGCAGGCGGCGCGCACGCTGGCGTGGGGCGCGGTGTTGGCGGTGGGGCTGTGCGCCGTGCTGGTGTTCATCTCGCCGATCCAGACCGTGACGAGCGAGATTGCCGCGCGCACCCGGCCCAATCTGTTTGATCTGTTCGTCGCGCTGTTTTCGGCGCTCGCCGGTGCCTATGCGATGATCCGCGGACGCGAGGGCACCATCGTGGGTGTCGCGATCGCCACCGCGTTGATGCCGCCGCTCGCCACGGTCGGGTTTGGCCTTGCCACGCTCAACTGGACAGTGTTCTCGGGCGCGCTGTTGCTGTTCGCCACCAACTTTCTGACCATCGCGCTGACCGCGTGGGGCATGGCGCGGCTTTACGGATTCAGTCAGGATCTTGGCAAGGAACAGACGCGGGCGCAGAACCTTGCGGTGGCGGCGGTGTTCATCGCGCTCGCCATTCCGCTTGGCTTTTCGCTCCAGCAGATCGCGTGGGAAGCCAATGCCCAGCGCATCGTGCGCAGCGAGCTTAGGCAGACCTTCGACAACCGCTCGCTGATCGATACTTTCGAGATTGATTTCACCACCCAGCCTCTGGCGATCAATGCCACCATGCTCACCCCCCAGTTGAAGCCCGCAGCCGAGGCCGAAATCGCCCGCGCGCTGGAAGAGCGGCTCGGTCGTAAGGTCGATCTGACGCTGAACCAGTATCAGGTTGGCACCAGCGCGAGCGCCGCCCAGCAGGCGCAGCTTTCCGCCTCGCGGGCGCGCGACGAAGCCGACGCGCTGGCCCGCGCCGATGCGCTGGCGGTTCGCCTTGGTCTGGTCGCCGGGGTGTCGCAGAACGAGGTGCTGATTGATCGGGCACGCCGGCACGCATTGGTGCGCGCCGCTCGTCTGCCGGGCGCCGGGCTTGCCACCTATCGCGCGCTGGAAGCCCGGATCGCCGCGACCGAGCCGGACTGGACGATTGAGGTGGTGCCGCCGCCGCTGCCCTTGCCGCGCACCATCGCAACCGATGCCGAGGGCCTGACTGCGCAGGGGCAGGAAACCGTGGCGCTGATCGGCTGGGCGGCCAAACGCCTTGGCCAGCCGGTGGCGCTTACGGGAAATGCCGAGCAGGCAACCACCGTCGCCGACTTGCTGCGCGAAGAGCGCGTCGAGGTGGTGCTGGATCCGACGTCAGGTGCGCTGGCAGCCGAATGGAGCGATCCGGCGGCGGCGGAATAGCGCAAAGATCAGGCGGCGAGATCAATCGGGACGATTTCGCCCGCCAGATAGAGCTTCTTCGCCTTGGCGCGCGAGAGCTTGCCCGATGAGGTGCGCGGCAGGGTGCGCGGCGGCACCAGTTCGACCACGCAGCTCATCCCCGTGACCGAACGCACCTTGTCGGCGATCTGGTCGCGCAGCTTGATGCGCTCATCCGGGTCGGAAACGCGGCAATGCACCAGCACGGCGGGGGCTTCCTCGCCGCTCTCGGTCTCGATCGAGAACGCCGCGATATCGCCGTGGTTGAAGCCGGGGAGCTGTTCCACCGCCCATTCGATGTCTTGCGGCCAGTGGTTCTTGCCGTTGATGATGATCATGTCCTTCGCCCGGCCGACGATGAACAGATAGCCCTTGGCGGTGTAGCCCATGTCGCCGGTGTCGAGCCAGCCATCAACCAGGCAGTCCTCGGTGGCTTCGACATTGCGGAAATAGGAATGCATCACGCTGGGGCCGCGGCACCACACCTTGCCGATCTGGTGATCGCCCTTGGCGGCGCCATCCTCGCCCCGGATCGCGACTTCCATATCGGGCAGCGGCTTGCCGCAATTGACAATCGCGCGGTAGCGGGCAGGGCGCGAAAGATCGCGCGGCGCGCCCGACAGGCGTTCTTCCTCGACCAGTTCGACCCGGATTCCTTCGCCCGGCGGCATCACCGTCACTGCCAGCACCGCTTCGGCCAGGCCATAAGACGGGGTGAAGGCCGATGCCTTGAACCCTGCCGGGGCAAAAGCGTTGACAAAGTTCTGCATCACGTCCGGGCGGATCATGTCCGCGCCATTGCCCGCAATCCGCCAGCGCGACAAATCAAAGCGTTCCGCGACATTGGATTGGCTGGAAATGCGGCGCGCGCAGATGTCGTAGCCAAAGGTCGGCGAATAGGAGAGCGAGTTGCCCTTGTTGCGGGTGATCATGTCGAGCCATGCCAGCGGGCGGCGGGCAAAGGCATCGGGCTTGAGATAATCCGCCGACACCTGATTGGCGATCAGCGACAGGAAGCAGCCGACCAGCCCCATGTCATGATACCACGGCAGCCAGCTGACGCAGCGATCATTCTCGCCCAGATGCATCGTTGCGGCATGGCCATAGAGGTTATGCAGCAGCGCGCGGTGGGTGACAGCAACGCCCGTGGGGAAACGGGTCGAGCCCGAGGAGTATTGCAGATAGCAGATATCGTCGGGGCCGGCCTGCGGCAGATCGCAGGGCGGATCGGCGCGGGTGCCAAAATCTTCCCAGCTTTCGGCATGGCAGCCTTGCCGCGCGGCGGCGGTCGCGGCCATTTCGGCGATTTCGGCGGGATAGAGCAGGATCGCCGGGTCCGAGCTTTGCAATTGCACCGCGAGCTGATCGATGAAGCTTTCCTTGCCGCCGAAGCTGGTGGGCAGGGGCAGCGGCACCGGCCACGCGCCGACATAGACACAGGCGCAGAACAGCGCGGCGAAATCCGCCCCGGTTTCCGCGATCAGGGCGACGCGATCCTCGCGCTTGATTCCGAAGGCGACCAGACGGCGCGCCATCGCCAGCGCATCGTCGCGCATTTCGGCATAGGGATAGACGCGCGCCAGTTCTCCACGCATGTCGTGAAAATTGAGGCCCTTCTTGCTGCGGGCAGCATAATCGATCGCCTCATTGAAGGTTGCGAACTGCGCGCGGATGCGTGGCAAGTCGCAATCATTCGGCGTCGGCATCAAGGCGGCGTCGGTCATAATCTCAGCGAAACCCGTAACTTGTGGAGAGGATCACCGCAGTGTGATGCCTGTCCAGAGTAACCCCGTTACAGTGAGGCGAGCCCCACGTCCTTCCCGTTTTTTGCATTTCCCAAGGAGTGTGGCACGAATAAGGCGAAATGGTTTCAGGTAAAGCGAATTCGTCATCAAGCGGTAGCCATGGCCGCCGCCGCAGCCGTGCCGACAGCGCGGCTGAAGGCGCCGATGATCCGCGCGCCGCGCAGCGCCCGCGCAAGGCGAAACGGCCCCCGCGTCCGCTCGATCAGACGGCCTTGCACGATCTCGCGCTGGCCTATGTCGCGCGCTTTGCGACCACGGGCGCACGGCTCGAGGCGTTTCTGTCGCGCAAGCTGCGCGAGCGGGGAGCGGCGGAAGGCGAGGATGGGCGGGATGCTGCGATCGATATCCCGGCGCTGGTGCGCCGCATGATCGAACTGGGCTATGTCGATGATGATGCCTATGCCCGGATGCGCAGCCGTGATCTGGCGGCGCGCGGGTTCGGCGCGCGGCGGATCGAACAGGCCTTGTGGGCCGCCGGGGTTGATGAGCCGACCCGCGCCGATCACGTCCCGGGCGAAGCGGTGCGACGCCGCGCCGCGGTGCGGCTCGCCGAAAAGCGGCGGCTTGGCCCGTTCAGTCGGGACGATGCGCCCCACGATCCCCGCATCCGCGAAAAAGCCATTGCAGCGATGCTTCGGGCAGGCCACGAGTTGGCGCATGCCCGCTTCATCCTCGAAGCTGCCACCCAAGACGACATCGCGGATTGGCTGGCTGAGGCTGAAAGCGCTGATGGCAAGGACGAAGGAATAAACACGCCATGGTAAGGATGATCCTCGCAGGCGCCGCATTGGTGCTGGCCGCCTGTTCGCAAGGCGAAAGCGTCGGTGCCCGTGCACCGGCTGCCGCAGCCAGCACCGCCGAGGCGGCGGCGCGTCATCCCGTGTCGGGCCTCAAGGTGATCGATCTGGTGGTGCGCGGCACGGCCGAGCACCGGTTCCGGGTCGAGCTGGCGGACACCGTTGCCGCGCAGGCGCGCGGGTTGATGTATCGCACCGAGCTCGGCGACTTCGAAGGCATGATCTTCCCCTCGGCTGCGCCCGAACCGCGCAGTTTCTGGATGAAGAACACACCGCTCTCGCTCGACATCATCTTCATCGGCCCGGATGGCCGCATCACCAATATCGCGGCCAACACCGTGCCCTATTCGCTCGATCCGGTGCCATCGCGCGGGCTGGCCTCGGCAGTGCTCGAACTGCGCGCCGGGCGCGCGGCAGCGCTTGGCATCAAGCCGGGCGACCGGGTCGTCTACACCCTGCCGTGATGGGCGCTTGAAGCCAGCCGCGAATCCTTCTAACCCGCGCGGCCATGGGTATCCTCGCAAAGATCTTCACCTGGTGGGACGGTGCCACCATCGGCACCCTGCTGTTTTCGCGCCGCAAGGGCGAGCATGTCGGCACGGATAGTGCCGGCAACCGCTATTTCCGCGAACGTCATCCGGCGGGCAGCGGCGCGCTGCCCAATGGCTCTTACACCAGCCGCGAAAAGCGCTGGGTGATCTATGCCGGCAGCAATGATGCAAGCCGGGTGCCCTCGGAATGGCACGGCTGGCTCCATGGCACCTATGATGATGTGCCCGAAAGCCATCTGCCCCCGCCCAAGGTGTGGGAAGTCGATTACACGCCCAACGCCACCGGCACGCCTGCCGCTTATCGCCCGCAAGGCGCGCTCGAGCGCGGCGGCCAGCGCGCACGCGCTGTCGGCGATTACGAGGCGTGGTCGCCCGGCGCTGAGGGCTGAGGCAGCGCGATGCGCGGCCTTGTCTTTGGGGTGAGCCGTGCCGCGCTGCTCGCGCCGCTTGCGCTGCTCGCCGCGTGTGAGCAGGCCGCCGAGACACCTGAAACCGTCGAAGTGCCGATCAAACGGCCTGTCAGCGATGCCAGCGGCACGCCTGCGCAGGATAGCGGCGCAACCCCGATGGAAGAGCGCGTCGCGCGGCTTGGCCTGCTTAACAAGCGCAACAATGTCTCAGAAGAGATCGAACTGAAACCGGGCGAGGCCCGCACGCTTGGCCCGGTCACCATCCGGCTTTCCGCATGTGAGCGCACTGCGCCGTGGGAAATGCCCCAGGAAGTCGGCGCATTCGTGCAGGTCGACATCCGCGAGCGCGACAATGCGCCGCCTGCGCGGGTGTTCTCAGGCTGGCTGTTCCGCGAATCGCCGAGCCTCAATGTGGTTGAGCACCCCGTCTATGACGTCTGGGTCAAGGACTGCAAAATGGCCTTCCCGGGTGACAGCACCAAGCCGTCCCCGCGACCTGCGGCGAGCCCTTCTCCGGCGGCTGCGCCCACCGCTGCACCGGAACCCGCGCCTGCGGCTGCCCCCGCACCCGAGCCTGCTGCCGACCCTGCCTGATCGGCCGTTCCGGCTTGCATGAAGCAGCGCCATGCCGTGCCGAGGCTGGTGCGCGGCGCGCCGCGCGCGGCATGCACCCGCTGCTGGTATGCAGCCTGCGGAATTTCGACCGCGCCCATGCTGCGCAGATGATCGGTCATGAACTGACAATCGAGCAAGGCGTAGCCCGCTTGCCGCAGGATCGCGACCAGCCAGGCGAGCGAGACCTTGCTGGCATTGTCGGTGCGGCTGAACATGCTCTCGCCGCAGAACACGCGGTCGAATGACACGCCGTAAAGCCCACCGACGAGTTGTCTCTCCCCGGTCTCGTCCGCCAGCCAGCACTCAAGCGAATGGGCATGGCCCACGCGGTGTAGCCCGATATAGCTTTGCACGATGCGTTCCGAGATCCAGGTTTCGGGATGATCCGGGCGCGGCTCGGCACAGGCGCGGATCACCGGCTCGAACGCCTGATTGACCGTGATAGCAAAGCGATCGGAGCGGATCACCTTGCGCAGACTTTTGGACAGGTGAAGGCCATCGAGTGGCAGGATCGCGCGCTCACGCGGCTCGACCCAGAAAATGTCGTTATCCTCGCGCTTGTCGGCCATCGGGAAGATGCCGCTGCGATAGGCGAGCAGCAGGGTTTCGATCGGGATAGGCGGCGGGATATGGGGCGCATGCATGGCTGGAAGGCAGAATACCGCGAGCCTGCGTGCTGCACCAGCGAAAGGATTGTGAGGGGGATGCCGGCAAATTCGGATGTTGCCTAAGCGGGTGGGCTTCGATAGAGGAGCCGCCTGCCGCGCTGCAGGGGTGTAGCTCAGCTGGTAGAGCATCGGTCTCCAAAACCGAGGGCCACGGGTTCGAATCCTGTCACCCCTGCCATTTCCCAAAAATCGTTTTTATTCAGCACCTTAGGGGCTTCAAAGCGGCCGCTGTGGGCCAGCTTTGTGGGCCAGTTTTGTGGGCCGTTGTGCGAATCTTCCGGGCCCTCTTGACTCGTAGCCGCTTTTCCGTACCTTTTTCATCAGCTTGATCGCTGTGTGCATGGAACGGTTCCATCGCACCTGCAGGCGGCAAGCTTGAACAGAAGGAACGACCCCATGGGTAACACTACGCTTGGCGTGGGCGGTAAAGCCACGCAACTCCACTACCAATTGATCCGCAATGTGACCTCCGCTGAGGAAAAGGCGAACGGGGTTCAGACCTACGTTGCCAACCTCGCTGCCAGTGAACTCCGCAAGATTGGCACTGACGACAACCTCCGCACCTACATCCCCGAGCACAGCAATAAGCGCCGTAACGCGGTCCACAAGGCAATCGCCGGAACCATTGAAACCGAGGCGGATCGCTTCGTGAACCGCAATAGCGGCGTTACCATCGCTGCCCGGGCCGCAACGGTCGATGACAAGACCTCAACGATCAAGCTTATCGGGGGTAGCATCATCAATGGGGCTCAGACCCAGGGCGAGATCCTGCGCTATCTCGCGCAGTTTGAAGATGATGACGTCGAGGTGATGGGGAGCTTCCCGGTGCGGGCTGAGATCTATGTCGATCCCGACCACGCTTCCATCGTCGAAACTGCCATCGCTCGTAACACGGCGACCAAGGTGATGGAGATTACGACTGCTGGTGCTCGCGGTCACCTCGACGAACTCGCTAAGGTTTTCGAGGATCAAACGGGGCTGAAGATCCGCACCTCTGAGACTGACACCGACGTCATCGAAAGCCTCCATATCCTTCAGGTGACGCGGCTTCTCATGCCGTCGTGGGTGTCTGGCAACGAGTCTGTGTCGGAGATGCTCCGGCCCTATAAGAACAAGGCCCAGTGTCTAGGCGATTTCTCCGAGTGGTACACTGAGCGCCACAAGGACGAAAAAGCGGCTCTCCGATACCAGTTCGTCCTCGATATGGCCGTGACGGCATATCGGGAGTACGAGTATTGGGAGAGCCACCCGGCTTGGAACGGTCACCAGATTTGGGAGCAAACCCAGAATGGCCGCGCTGTGCGTCGGGATAAGAAGGGCCAGATTGTTTGGGTCTCGCCCGGCATCATCTTCCCCGTGATGAACGCGCTCTCATTCTTCGTGAAGCAGGACGAAACTGGCCGCTTCATCCTCGACAAGCCGCCGTTCTTCAAGCCCGCGGAGCACGTCAAGTATGCTGTGAAGGCTTTTCGGGGTGAGCAGTCGAACCCGATGGATATGGGGCGGAGCGAAAGCGCCTACCAGACTTTGATGACCTACACTGAAACCCTCATGTCAGTGATGAACGCCTCGATTGAGGACTAAAGCAATTGGGTGGCGGCGCTGGGCTAATCTAGCGCCGCCCCTACCTCTTCAAAAAAGCAGGGCGTCAGGCAGGTGTATTGCTGGCATAATACACATGAAAAAGGGGCAGGGGCTCAGGCCCCCAGCCGCTCCAGCACCCGCTTGACCCCTGACGGATGCCAGTGCCTCCTCTCGGTGCCTCGATGTGCCGCTCGTTAAGCCCCTGAGCGATCTCCCGAAGGCTCTGCGCTCCACCAGCCCGAACGGCTTCGATCTCGGCGGCGAGCTCACGGGCTCGGCCCTCAGCCCCAGCCTTGCAGGCCTCAATGGCCGCTGCGTTCCCCTTGCGTGCCCTCCTGAGCGGTGCGGCCCCGTTCGGGTTACCCAGCTTCACGCCACGGGCCTTCGCCGCCTTGAGGGCCTCGCGGGTGTGTGTGGAGATTACCTTGCGTTCTGCCTGCGCCACGGCGGCGAGAATGTGAACGGTAAGCTGGTTCGCCTCGCGTATCTCGGAAATCGAATCATTCGGCAGTTGGCTCGAAGCGGCGATTGGTATTCAGCTCGGGGAAAGCTCGATCAGGTTGCCCGGATTGCCATCCTGTAACACCCAGATCCGGCCATCTGGTGCTTCCTCCAATGCGCGAATGCGGGCACCGAGGCTGATCCGTCCGACCTCTGCGGCACTATTTCCCGAGACCCGCACCCGCACCAGACCCTGCTGTACGAGGCCCGACAGCACAAAGTCACCGTTCCAACCAACGAACCGCGTGCCGCGATACTGGATCAAGTCGCTCGGCGCGATAGCGGGTGTCCACGCCACAAGCGGGGCGGCGAAAGACGTATTGGTGCTGTGACGGGGGATTGCCGAACCATCGGCGTTATTGCCCTCCGATACGAGCGGCCAGCCGTAATTCGCGCCAGAGGTTATGACATTGAACTCGTCCCCGCCGCTTGGCCCATGCTCGCCGGAAAACAGGCGCCCATCAGCCGCGAAGGCAAGGCTGAGCGGATTGCGATGCCCCAGCGACCAAATCTCCGCGCTTGCTCCCGGAGTGGAGAAGAAGGGATTGCCGGCTGCGGGCCTGCCATCAAGGTTGATACGGATGATCTTCCCTATCGTGTTGGACAGGTCCTGTGCCGGGCTGCCCTGCTGCCGATCACCCGCACTGACGAACAGGAACTGCCCGTTCGGTGCAAAGGCAAGACGTGCAGACAAATGTCCGCCTGTGGTTGCCGGGGCAGAGCGCCAAATGACCGTCAGGCCCTGGAGTTGCGGCGCGCCACCGGCGTTCAACGTCGCCCGTGCCACGGCAAGCCGCTGTCCCCCGGGGGCCGCCTCGGCATAGCTGATCCAGACCAGATTGTTGGTGGCAAAGCCCGGGTCGAGCGCAATGTCGTGGAGCCCTAACTGGCCCGAAGCCACAACCGCAGGCACGCCCGTTACCTGCGCGCGGGACCCGGCGGTGGAGACCAAGAAAAGATTGCCGCCCCGTTCGGTGACCAGCAGACGCCCGTCAGGAAGAAAGGTCATTGCCCAGGGCGCGTTGAATGAGGCGACGATCCGCTGGGTTATTGCCGTGGTCGGCGGTGCCGGCGTCGGCGTCGGTGCAGGCGTTGGTGCCGGGGTCGGCGTGGGAGAAGGCCCACTGATCGGCGGAGGAACGCCCGGCTCATCTCCGCCGCAACTGCACAGGACAAACGCGAGCACCGTGGCAGCTGTTCGTGAAAGTTGACGCATGACAGATGCCCTTCATTGACCATCAAAGAACTGAGCTAATCTGCCAATTTAAACGATGAGTAAAAGTGCCTCGGGCCAATCCGTGTATAATTATCGCCGAACTCGATCGGCATCTGCGTGCGTTCGGAAAAGTCCCGAGGATCAACCAATCGCCTTGCCAGCCATATCCCGCAGATGCGCGATCCCAAGAAAAGTGTGCGGCTTACCGATAAAGCGGACGTTCCACACGGCGATGGAGGGGGCACAAGCTGCCATTTCTGTGAGCGCAGGCGTCTTCGCGTAACTTTCCGATTTACCGACATCGGGCCTCGCTGATGTCAGAACAGGGATAAACTGCGCAGAACCCTCGTCAGGTGATTTTGCCAAATCACGCTCCGTTCTGCTGTTTCGAGACCATCATTGCTGTCGAAGGACGGTGCTGCCGCCTGCATCGCCAACAAGCGTTCAACCATCGACGCCGATCTGGAGCTGCGACGCGGCATTGGCCCAGCTCACAGCTTGGGACAATTGGCGGCGTCCCATTGCCCGCGCCATCTCATCGCCCATCTGACACCAGGTTGCGAAATGCACCGGCAATTGCCGTGGCGGCAGCTCATGCGGAAGGACGGCAAAGACATCCGGCGTTTTGACCCACCCATTGCCATAACGAAACCCGGCGCGGGCGAGCACCAAGGCTGCCGGCCGCCCTTCGGCATTGTCGATCCGGTGTTCGAGAAATATCCAGCGATCATCCCAACCCACAAGCCTGGTGGACACTTTGGCCTCATCCCAGAGTTTCAACTCGCGGCGGAACTGCACGGTTGCCGCACCAAGCACCGGCTTCCAGCCCTGCTTGAGTACCGCCCGCAAGATGCCGGTGCGTACCACCCATTCCATGCGGTTCACATCGGCCCATTGCAGGTAACGGCCATTGTTAAGGTGAAGATTGGCGTCGAGATCATGGGGCATGACGCGCATTCGCGCGGACATAGGCGCATCCGGATGCACCCTCGGCCGGGTCAAGGCGCGGGCCAGCGCTGGCAGCATTCGTCCATAAAGCTTGAACATTGCATTCTCCCTTCGACTTTAGCTCAGAAGCCATGGTTGAGTTGAACGAAGGCCGCAGAGAGGCTGCGAACCTGACCGAAGAAACTCAGCCTCGGGCCAACGAACACGTCGGCCCCCACCGACAGGCGCACGCTGTCGTTGATGGCGATGCTTGCCCGCGGACGGATTGCGGCATCACCGGTGGGAAAGAACACAATCGTGGCCAATTCAGTGTCGATGGTGTCGTTGCGCCATTGACGTGCGACGCGCGCGGTCAGGCCATGCTGGACGCGGTTCAGCTGATTGTTGACCGCCGCTCCAAGCTGCGCGATCGCCACGAAAGCAGGAGAGCCGCCGACTGTGGCAGGGTCCTGCCAGTCAAACTGCCGCCGCCAGCTATATTGCAGGTTGAGGTTCCACGGGCCGAAATCGCGGTCCGCGCCTGCCACCACCCACAGATTGTCACGCCGCCGCAGCGGCGTGTCTTCGCCGCGATACCGGCTCAACGCCGCTTCAACGCGCCACCCGATCTTGCCGATGGTGCCCGCCGCGTCGGCGCCAAAAAGATCGAGGCGCGGAAAGACTTGGCGCAAGCCTGCCACCGTGCCGGGCGGGCTGTGTGCCGGAGCGGCTTCCAGGGCGAAGTCGCGTGTTCGGTCAACACCGTGGAACCATGACACGGACCAGTCCACAGTGCCGCCTGAGCGATCAAGACGTAGCCCGAACTGGCCCCGATCCCGCACCTCTTCATCGGGCAATATGACCAGCCCCGGACGGTCTTGCCGGAGCGGGAAGCGGATGCCGCGAAACTCCGGCAGCCACAGTGCATCAAGGGTAAAATTGCCAAGGCCAAGCCGGGCCTGCGCCACCAGACTACCGCGCCTTTGTTCATCATCGCTTGCGACCAGCAGCGTGTAATCCCGCGAAGAGATAATGTCGGTGGGGTTCAGCCGATCGGCGCGACCCCATACGATGATGCGTCGGCCGGCCACCAGATCGAGCGCCCCCAGTCGCAATCTGGCCCAGCCTTCAACGAGATCGGACTCCACACCGCCGACGCGGTCAACCTGTACGAAGCCTTCGACACCAATATCGAGGTTGCCCATGCGCGGGGCGAGCTTGGCGCGCACCCCCGCGACCGGGACAATCGTTTGATCGTTGAGGTCGCGGTCGTGGCTCCAGGTGCCCACCCGCTCCGAAATGGCGAGCCCGAGGCGGCGGTCCAGCGGCTCCGGCAGTTCAGCAGGCTCTTCATATTCCTGCTGATCCGCCTCCTCCGCCATCTCCTCGATAGTCTGTGCAGCCAAGGGCGCAGCAGGGGCTGCTGCTGCCACCAGCAAGGCGATTACCGCGCGCACAGGTTCAGCGCGCCGTCTCAAGCGCACGCGGCTGGAAGTCGGCATCGCTCACCTTCACACTGGTGCGGAAGCTGCTGTATTCGATGACCGTGCGGTGGCTGGTGACCATGTTCCGCATCACCTGCCGCATCGGCTGGAACGAGCGGCGGGCCGGATCGACCAGCTTGATATCGCTGGCCTCGTAGATCTTCATCAAGGCTCCGGCGGCGTCATAATATTCAGTCTTGACAGGCACTTGATCGCCCTTGCGCAGCCACGACACGCGCCGACCATATCCGGTAGCCGCCGTCACACCGGGGTCGCGCGGGCGCGATTCCACGACATCGCAATCAGCCCCTGCCACCGTTTCGCGTCGCAGCCAGCGATGGTTCCATTCAGCCACGGGATGCCCCAGCACATCGCCATAGGAAAAGTCGGTGCCGACAAAGCTTTCGCGCCGGGCAGACGCCGTCAGGCGGCGCACCTTCTTCAGGGCAGGCAGGTAAACCCAGATGTCATCGTTTCCACCGTTGTTCTCAACCGTGAGGACCGCTGTGCCAGCGATATCCGCCGGCGCGCTGAAGCGGGTCACGCGGCGATTGCGAACACCATCGGCCAGCAACTGTGACAGGCTGCTGGTTTGGCGCACCCGGCTTTGACCTGCCGCGTTGGTAAGCACAAAGCGGCCATTGGCAAGCGATTGGGCTGGTCGCGTGGCCTTCAGGCTCTGCGCCATCAAGGCCTTGGCATCAACGGTCTCGGCAGCGGCTGCCTTTAAGGGCGTGGCCGGGACCACGACGGCGGCAGCTGCGGTGAGCACCAGCAGCATGGCTGCGCCAGTCGTCATCGCTTCGCGGCGCGGCATTGGCGCCAATTCTGCTTCATGATCCGGCTTTCCGAAGACCACCGCCGGGCGCAAAGTCAGCAACAGCGCGGCATAGAGGGTCAGGGTCGATACGGCACCGGCCAGCATGGCCACTGTCGTGAGAAGGCCCAACCAGATGTGTATGTTGAAGCCCGGCGATGCCATCAGCACCGCATAGCCACCCGCCACCGCACTCGCGACGAACAGCACCGCCTTGCCGGCTGAGGCGAAGGTGTTGCGCAATGCCACCGCCTCATCGCCGGTGCGGCGCAGCTCTTCGCGCAGGCGCCAGGTGAGATAGATGGCATAATCCGCACCGATGCCCAGGGCGAGCGCCGCGAGGGTCGCCGTAGCGATCTGCAACGGGATATTGAGCGCGCCCATGATCCCGAACACCGCGGCCAAGGTGGCCGTCAGTGGCACGAGGATCAGCAGGCCGAGCTTCAGCGACCGGAACATCACCGCAGACACCAGGAACACGGCCAGGAAAATCTGGGCGATGTTCTGCATTTTGCCACTCACCATCACTTCGTTCATGGCGGTGGGCGTTGTGACCGAGCCCCCGAGACGCACGGTCACATCAGCCGGGAAATTGGCCTCGATCACCGGCAGGAGCCGCGTGTTGAGATCAGCCAGCCAGGCAGAGCTGTCGGTCTTGACGAATGCCTGGATGATTGCGTTGCGATAGGGATAATCGACGAGACCGTCGAAATCGCCCGGTTCACCCGACATCGAATAGAGCAGCAGATACTGCGAAATCAGATCAGCGCTCGCCGGAAGGGTGGCCGCTTCTTCCGCGCCCCCGTTCATGCCGCGGCCCATCTGCTTGAGCAGATCGACGATCGACAGGGTATGCCCCACCCCGGGTTGAGCGGCCAGAAACGCCTGCGTGCGCTCCATGGCGGCCAGCACCTTCGGATCCTTGATGGCATCGTCGGTCTTGCCTTCAATCAGCACATAGAAGGTGTTGGTGCCGGCCATCGCCTGGTTGAGCTTGGCGTCATCTTGGCGCTGGGGCAGGTCGCTGGTGAAGAAGCTTCGCACCGAATTGTCGATGTGGACCTGTGAGCCGAGCAGAGCCAGCACACCGAAGGTCACCAGCGACGCGGCAAAGACCCGGCTACGCGCCCTGGGCGTGCCGACCATCGCAGCAAGCCGTCCGGCGAGGCGATCCCAGTTGGTCACCGCCTTTTCAGCAGCCATCTCGCGCCGGCGCGGCGGGGGCAGGATGGCCCGCAGCGCGGGTGTGAAGCTGAGCTCGACCACCGCGATGCTGAGGATGCCGAGACCACAGAAGATACCGAAAGTGCGGATCGCCTGGATGTCGAACACGATCAGGGACAGGAAGCTGAGAGCTGCAATCAGACAGGCTGCGACCATAACTGGCCCGACTGCTGCAACCGTGGCTACCACAGCCGCCCGACTGGCGGCACGCGGCGCCATATCGGAACGGGTGTCGAACTCCTCATAATAGCGCTTCAACATCTGCACGGCATGACCCGCAGCCACTGCCAGAATGAGGATCGGGGTCAGATTGTTGAAGGGATCAAGATGCACACCGGCCATCGTCATGATCCCCAGTGACCAGATCAGCGCCAGAATGGCGGTGACCAAAGGCAGGATCAGGCCCTGCACCGTCCGGAATGCCTCCAGATGAATAAGACCGATCAGCACGACGGCAATCGGCAGCAGCCAGGCCATCCGCTTGGAAAACGTCTCGAGCGCTGCGAGGAAAGCGGGTTGGCCCGATACGGCGATAGTCACGCTGCCATCGCGCGCCGGGGCAACCGCGGCTTCGACCTTATCCATGACATGGCCGAACCCCTTGGGATCCTTGGGGAACTCGACATAGATGGCCGCAGTCCGGCCATCGCTGCTTACCAGCACATCCTTGTACGCCGGGTTGGCCGCAAGCCGCGCCTTGATGGCCTGCGCCTCCGCGAGAGTGGCCGGCACATGATCGAGCAGGCGGGTGACAACCAGTCCGTCTGCATTGCCGCTTATGTCCTTGGCACGCGGTGCGGCCAAGCTCTGGATGTTGCCAGGCGCAACGCCTTCGGTGACACTCAGGCGCTGCGTGATATCGAGCACCTTTTCCAACGTTGGCGGGGTAAAGACGTCACCGGACTCGGGCGTCACGCCGATCACCACAGTGAAGCGGTTTCCGAAAATCTCCTGCACCCGTTCGGTCACCACCACGAAGGGGTGATCACGGGGCAGCAATTCGTCAGCATCGACGATCACGGACAGGTTGCGCAGTTGCAAACCCATCACCACCGTAATCGCCAGAGTGATGGCAAGCATCACCAGCCGATTACGCACCACCCACTCGCCATAACGCTCCAACATCATCCTGCTCCCACCTGAGCCGGGACAGGCAATCCCGGGCAGGAGCGGTCTCTATTGCAGGCGCATCGCAGCAGAATGTGATGTGCGTCACATCATGTTGCCGGACTGTAGCTTTTCTTTTTCTGTCAGCGGGCTACACATCATCGAATGAGGATAACCCCGGTTGTGGAGAAGACATGCAGGGGGCGCATGTGAATTCCTGTATTTGTCAGGCATGCCAAACCGCGGTTGATCCGCGCGATGCGTTTTGTCGCGCCTGCGGTGCCCGGCTTGCCGAGCAAGTGGGTGAGCGGCGGCATTTGTCCGTGATGTTCTGCGACCTCGTTGGCTCAACATCCCTGGCTAGCCGGATGGATCCCGAGGATGTCCTGCAACTGCTTGAGCTGTACCGACGCGAGGCCGGGCGCATTATTGCCGGGCACGGAGGGCACATCGCGCAATATCTTGGTGATGGCCTGCTGGTTTATTTCGGCTACCCCCAAGCGCAAGAGGACGCCCCGGTACAGGCCACGGCTGCCGGGCTAAGGCTTGCGGAGCGCATCGCCGAACTTTCCGAGGAGATACAGCTTCCTGCCCTTGATGAACCTCTGGCCGTACGGGTGGGCATCCACAGCGGGCAGGTGGCACTGGGGCCGGTCGGTGAAGGCGCCGGCGCCGCCACTCTGGCAATGGGGAACACGGTCAATATCGCGTCGCGCCTTGCAGGATTTGCGCAGCCGGGCGACGTGGTGATCAGTCAGGAACTTGCCGGTCGCCTGGGCAGCACTTTTGAACTGGAATCCATCGGCAGCCAATTTCTGAAGGGATTGGAATCGCCGATGCATTTATGGCGGGCTGTCCGGTCTGCGCGGCAGAACGTGCCGGTCAACGCCTGGCGCACGCCGCTGGTTGGTCGCGAGGCCCAGCTTGCAGAACTTGCCGATGCATTTGCGGCTGCGCAGCAGGGGCGCCCGCAGCCGGTTTTGGTGCTCGGCGATGCCGGAATCGGCAAATCCCGTCTGATTGCGGCGTTTCGCAAAACACTCGCCAATCAGGATCATTTCTGGATCACATGCCGCGGGGTCAGCCTTCATCAGGACACGCCCTTCCACCCTCTGCGGGAGGCCATGCGTGAGCACGCTGCCGAGCTTCCGCCGACCCTTCAGGCGATGATCGCCGCTGAAACCCGCACGACAGCCCAGCGCGAAGCCGATCAGAATGCCCTGGCGGATTGGTTGATCGGTAAATCGCGGGGTCGTCCGGTGGTACTGCATTGCGAGGATCTCCACTGGTTCGATCCCTCTAGCCAGGAAGCCCTGGGCGCGCTGGCCGGGAAGCTGGAGGATCAGCCCATTCTCTTGCTGGCAGCATCCCGGCCAGACGGCCCATCGCACGGGCTGATCAACGCGCGCGTGCTGCATCTGCCGCCCCTGGCGACCGACGAATTGCAGCGGTTGATCGCCGAATTGCTGGGCAATTTGCCAACCGATGCCCCGGCTGTGGCAGACCTTGCCCGCCGGGCCGAAGGCATCCCCTTGTTCGCTGAAGAACTCGCACGATCGCTGCTTGAACAGACCGGGGAGTCTGATGCGCCGCCCGAAATTCCGGGCTCATTACAGGACTTGTTCGCCGCCCGCCTCGATCGGCTTGGCCCGCTCAAGGGGGTGGTGCAAACGGCGGCGCTGCTTGGCCGTGCTTTCGACGCGGGCATGCTCGCACGGGTGGTTGGGCAGGCCACGGGCGATGTGGACGCGGTGCTGGGTTTGGCGATTGCCCGGCAAATTCTGCACAAGCGCTCCAACGGGCAATATCAATTCTATCACGCGCTTCTGCAGGAGGCGGCCGCGTCGGCCATGCTGCGACGCGAGCGCAGCGCCGCGCATCGCCGCATTGCCGACGTCATGGTCAACAGCGAGAACGTGCCGGCGGGTATCGTTGCGAGTCATTTTGCTGCGGCCGGGGCAACCGGAGAAGCCATCGCGTGGTATGGCCGAGCCGGTGAGCAAGCGCTCGCGAAGGCCGCGTATAGGGAAGCCGAGGCCGCTCTCGCGAAAGCCGTCGCATTGTTCGAGGCTGAACCTGATGCGGTCAGCGACGTTACCATGCTGCCGCACTACAGCAGGCTTAACCGTGTGCGCCAGTTGACGCGGGGCTATGCCGATCCGCTGACTGTCGGCACAGCGGCCTCCGCGCGCGAATTGGCCCGGCGCAGTGGCAGCCTTTCAGAACTCTTCCGTGAGGAGGAACGGCTGCTTCAGACCGTGCTTACGCAGGGTGACTACCTTGCCGTAACCGCCCATGCCAACGAGCTGGCATCGCTTGCCCAGGCCGCCGGGCGTGATGCCGACATGCTCATGATCGCCAATAATGCCCAGCTACAGGTGAGTTATTTTACCGGCAATCTCGCGGCTGCCGAAGAGCATTTCACCCAGTTTCACCCTCTCGTCGCGGACATCGGGCGTCGTCAACCGCCCGGCAATGTCGTCAGTGGCATCGGGGTGGCCGCACTGGTCGCAGCGGCGGCCGGTCATGATGATCTGGCACGCGCCCGCATCGCTCATGCCAGCCGCTTCGCTGATCAGAGCGGCCATCCTTATGATCGAGCCATGGCGACCCATTATCATATCTACATGCTGGTCGCGCAGCATGATCGCGAGGCCATCATTCCGCTAGCCGCGCACCAGATCGAATGGGCTGCCGAGCATGGGTTCGCCTATCTCGGACTTTTGGCGCAGGCCGCCGTGGCTTGGGCACGAGGCATCGCCGGCGAAGCGGAACAAGCCGGTGTGCTCGCCAGCATCATTGAAGCCCAGATCGCTGCGGGCGCACGCATTGCCGTGTGCAGGCAATTGCATATGCTCGCGGAACTTCACCTTATTGCCGGTATGCTGCCCGAGGCGGCGGCCACGACCCAGAGGGCTCTGACCTTCAATCCTCAGGAGCGGCTTTTTGCACCGGGCAACCGGATCATCGCGGCCCGCGTTGCGATGGCTACCAATGATATCGACACGGCTGTCGCCGAACTCGGTCAGGCCCATGCTGAGGCTGTCGCCATGGGTGCCTTGGCCGATATGCGGTGTGCCGAGGCGCTTCTTGCCACCATGCCCGCCACCTTTGCGGCCTGAGGGACCGCAATGCCAACCAATGCCGCGCTGCCGACTGTTGCTGAACTGGGGGGCGTTCCGCTGCTGTCGGGATGCGATCCGCGTCGACTGGCCCAATTGGCGCAAAGCCTCCGTTTGCGCTTCTTTGCCAAAGGCGAGACCGTGCTGGCGCAAGGGGAGGCCGGGCAGGATCTCTATTTCCTGTTGTCCGGCCAATTGCTGGCGAACCGCTACAGTATAGACGGCCAGGAAGTGGGGTACCGCCGGCTGGTGGCTCCAACCCATTTCGGAGAACTCTCGGCGCTGGACGGCGCGCCGCGGTCCATCAATGTCACGGCCGCCACCGATGCCCGCGTGGCTACCATGTCGCACGCCGACTTCGGCGCACTTCTTGAAGCTGAGCCCCGCTTGGCACGGCAACTGCTCATCGAATTGGCGGGAAGGGTGCGTGAATTGAGCGACAGGCTGTTCGAAGCCGGCACGGTTGACACGCGTGGCCGCGTTGCAGCGCAGATCGTGCGGATCGCCGTGGCAGCAGGTGCGACGGAGGATGGTGTCGCCTTGTTTCCCGCCCCTACACACGCCGAACTGGCGGCGATGGTGGGGGGCACACGCGAGACCGTGACCCGCTCGCTGAGCCAGCTTGCGGACGCGGGCGTTCTGGTCAAGGAGGGGCGTCGTATCGTGATCCGCCAGTTTGACGCCCTCATGGCACTGTCGGGTGGATAAGATGACGCAACGCCGGGTCGATGTGATTGTTGTCGGCGGAGGCCCCGCTGGTGCCACCGCCGCATGGGCTTTGGCCCGCCGCGGCGTGAACGTCACGCTGGTCGATCGCGCCCGGTTTCCCCGCGAGAAGGTGTGCGGGGATTATCTCGAGCCTGCCGCTCTGCGGATTGCCCGCGCGATGGGTGCGCCGTCCGTGCTGCCGGGCTCTGGCCAGCCGGTCATCAGGCGAAACAGTGTCTATTTCGGCCCTCACCGTGCCTGGTCTGGAAGCATCCCCTATTATGACGGCGCCGATGGGCTACCCGATCATGGGATGATCGTCCCGCGCACCCGCCTTGATGCAGAATTGCTTGCCGCCGCCGCAGCAGCGGGTGCTGTCGTTCGTGAGGATTGCGCCGTTGCCAGCGTGACACGCGATGCTGGCCTGATGCAGGTTGCGCTGGCCAATGGGGAGCTGCTGACAGCCCCTCTCGTCGTGGGCGCAGACGGCGTGGAATCAGTGGTCGCCCGATCGATGGGGATTGTCCGCCGCGACCGAAGACACATCGGTATCGCGCGCCGCCTTTATCTGGAGGGGCTGGACATTGCCGAGGATGAAGCCGTTGTCTGGTTCGACGACGATCAGATCCCTGGTTACGGCTGGCTGTTTCCAACCGGGTGCGGCGGCGGCAATGTTGGCGTCGGCTTGCTTTCGGAAGCGGCATCGAGACAGGATCTGCTGGTGCCCGCGACGCTTGAGGACGCGCTGAAACGGCTGGCCATCCGGCATCCGGGATGCGGGAAGGCCCGACCGGTTGGTCCGCCAGTGGGCGGTATCGTCAAGGCCTATGGCGCGATCACCACGAACCATTTTGCCGGAGGCTTGTTGGTGGGTGATGCGGGCTGCTTTGCTGATCCCATTACCGGCGAGGGCATTTCGCAAGGTATGGAGTCAGCCGTCATCGCGACGCGCACCCTCATGGCAGCGCTGGCAGCGGGCCGATTTGAAGCGGCTGATCTGGCGCGCTTTGATCGCGAATTTCGTGCGCATTTCGATCCCGGGATGCGCTGGCTCGGTTTCTGCGCGGCCTTGATGCGAAATTGGCATTTCCGCCACTGGCTGTGGCGCATCACGCGCCGCGGCTTCGAGGAAGCGGCGCGCAATCCTGATTTCGCCCGCGTCGCTGGTTCGGGCTTTGGCGGACTGGACATTCGGCCGCGCGACATCATCGTGCAGCTATGGAGCCGCGTGTTTTCAGCCGGCCTCGAGGATGGCATCCGGCTGCTTGCCGCGCTGATCGCTGGCAGGCCACCGCGCGGTGATGGTCTGGCAGGGGATGTCGAGGCCTGGCAGCGGGCCTGGCGTGAGTCCCTCGCCGATGACCCGGCCTTCCATGCCCGCTGGTTGGCCGATCTGGGTCAGGCGCTGTTCGCGCTGATCCCGGCGCTGCGTCATGGCGGCATGAACCCGCGCCGCATTGGCCTTGAACTTTAAGCAGCAGAAACAGACATGGTCGGCAGCAAACAGCAACAAACCGCCGACCCGGCGCAGGTCGCGGTGATCGGGGGCGGTATTGCCGACATGACGGCGGCGCTTCGTCTTGCGCAGCGGGGGTTTGCCGTCACGCTCAACGAAGCCTCGTCAGTGCTGGGGGGGAATCTCGCCTCGGTGCCGGTTGGTGGCATGCCCCGCGATGTTTACCCGCATATGTTTTGCGACTGGTATGTGAACTTCTGGGACATTGTTGAACGGGATCTCGGACGGCCTCGCGCCAGCCAGTTCCGGTCCTTCGACGGTGTCAGCCTGCTCATGCGCGACGGTCGCAGTCTGGCCATGGCCAATCCCAGCACGGTGGAATCCCTGATCGCCAATCTGTTCAGCGGGGTGCTGCCCCCGGCAGAGATGTTCCTGTCAATGTTTGCGCTGCTTGATCTTGCCGCAGAACCGCTCGGCAATGCTGAACTTACACCCTTGGCGCGGCTTGATGTGAACGGCTTCATCTATGGCAGGCCCTATGCCACCAACGATGTTGCCCGGCTGAACAACTATATCCTCTCAACCGTATGGTCGCTCGATAGCGATATGGTCTCAGCCAAGTCCTACCAGCGTTTCCTCCGGCGCTTCTCGAGTTTCCCCACTGGCGCCCCCTTCGCCTGGCTCGCAAAGGCCAGCTGTGCTGATTGCATTATCGATCCGTGGGAACAGCGCCTGCGCGAACTGGGCGTGACCATTCATGCGGGCACCAAAGTGGAAAGGCTTGTCCTCGCTGACGACAAGCCGCTGCTGAGCGCCGGTGGCGAAGAGCGGAGCTTTGATAATGTCGTGCTGGCGGTGCCCGCTCCGCGCATGCTGGATCTGATCATGGACCCGGCGCCGCCTTCCGGCACGCAGGCACTCATCGATCATATGCCGGACCTCGCGCGGATGCAAACCGCACGATCCGCGGCCATTCCTGTCGTGGACCTCTGGCTGAAGCGTAAGCTTCCCGGTCTGCCTGCCGGGCAGGTCGGCCTTCATGATTCCAAATATGGGCTCAGTTTCTGCGACCTGTCCCAATTGTGGGACACCGATCGCCGCATGGCCGGCATTACCGTGCTGGCCTTGGCCGCATCGCGCGGGGACTTTATCCCCTCTCGCAATCCCGAAACGATGGCATTTGCCATGCTTCAGGAGGCTGCGCCGTATCTGCCCGGTTTCCGGCCGGGCGCCCGATGGGGTGATCCGGACAGCGACGTGGACTGGGAGCGCACCGCTATGCGCACCAATCAGGATCACCAATTGTTCGTCAACGATGTTGGCAGTCTGGCTTACCGGCCGTCAGCACGCCAACCGCGCTTGCCGTGGCTGGCGCTGGCGGGCGACTATGTGTCGGGCGCAGTGGGGATGGCGACAGTGGAAAGCGCCGTGGAAAGCGGCATATTGGCCGCCGCAGCGGTGCAGGCCGCCGACACCCAGCGCCGTGGCCATATGCAGGGCGCGCCGATCGAATTGATCGCGCCGCATCGCTATTCCGAGACTTTGCTGCTTGCGGCACGGGTGGCGCTGGTGCCCGCAGCCTATGCGGCCACCGCCTGGGCGTTGCTCCAAGGTGCCTTACCGCCGCTCGCGCCAGTGGGGGGCGGCATGGCCGAACGGCCTGCGCAGAGCCTTGCCGAATTGCCGCTGGCCATGGCGCAGGACTTGCTTACGGGAACCTATGCGCTCGCAAGGCGGCTCAACAGCGAGGACGGCGCGTGGGAGGCTGCCGGGGCTGAGCTTGCAAGCTACGCAGCAACACTTCTCGCCAAAACCGGCGCATCGGAGCAAGGCATGGCCGGGGCGTTGGCTGAGCTTCTCGACGCTGTAGCATCGCGCCTTTCCGGCCCATCTGATCCGTCTGATACTTCCTACCGCCGCTGGCGCGTGAAGCCGTGATCGCCCTGTTTAACGCCCCAAGTGAAAGCTCCGTATGACCGATATCACTGCCGACATCATCGCCGATCTCGGCTTTGCCGATGCCATCGGCCAGCTCAGATCCACGATCGAGACTTGGGTGATGGGGCAGGGCACCGATATGCGGCCGATGCTCGAGTGGCAGTTTCTCGCACCGTCCAAATATTTCAGGCCGCTCACGATCTTTGCCTGTCACCATGCTGTTACCGGTGAACCGGCAACACCCCAATTGGTGCGATCCGCCGTTGTGCTGGAAATGCTCCACAATGTGTCGCTGATCATCGATGACATTCTCGACGCCTCGCCCACAAGGCGGGGCAAGGCGACATTGCACGCCCGTTTTGGACAATTGCCTGCGCTGATGGCATCCGGGCTTATCGTGGCCGAGGCCTATCGCATGGTCGCGGACGATCCACACGACATCACATTGTGTTCGGCCTTGCTGACGCGTCTTGGCATTGCGGAATGCATGCAATGGCGACTGCGACGGCAGCCGCTCGGCATTGAAGATTGGCGAGACATTGCCGGGGAGGACACGGGGTCGATGTTTGAAACCTGTGCCTGTCTGGCGACGCGTGACGACAGCCTTCGCCGCTTTGGCGGGCTGCTTGGCACGCTCTATCATGGCTGTGACGATGTGGGAGATGTCCGGGGTCTGGCCTCGCTTGGCGGCGGTGGTGAAGAGGATCTGCGTGACGGTATTCTGACCTTGCCAGCCGCGATTGCGATCCGCGACCCCCACATCAGGGAAAGCTTCTGCAAGCCCTCGCCTTCGCCTGATGAGCTGGCCACCATTTCTGACGCCATGAAGGCAGCGCTGCCCGAGGCGGAGGCGGAGCTTGATCGCCTTGCCACCGAGGCAAGCTGGGAAGCGCAGGTTCACAGCAGCCATCCTGCGGTGCTGCTCGCGCTCGTCGCGCATACCCGGGGCTTGGCAGACCGTTAACGGACGGTCTGACGGCTTGTGGGGGGCAGATTTGGGTTGATACCGCATCCGGGCAGGCGAGCTATCCCCGCGCTTCAGCTGGCAGTAACCCTTGCTTACAGGGCTTCGTTGCTCAGGCGACTGATCCAGGCGCTCATGTCAACAATCTATTGACGGCAGGCCGTCAATGACATATTGACGACTCGTCAGGGAATTATTGACGGAGGCCGACAGTGAATCTCGCGGAGCAACAAGCCATTAGGAAAAGCACGTCAGCGGTAATGGTTGAGTGGGCAAACAACCGCCAACCGCCCTTCACAGGCGAGAGCGCCGACGAATTCAGGGACGCGATCACGGCAGCGTATCTGGTAGCCGATGAAGGGCGGCTTGATCTTCAGCGCTGGGTCGATGCCGCGCGGCGATCAGGGCTGAGCTGGACAGACATCGGAGACGCGCTTGGCATATCGAAACAGGCAGCGCAGCAGCGTTTCAAGCTCAATATTGACGACAATGACCCCACCCAATTTGAAGGCGAAAAGGTGGTCAGGCTCGGAGCGCACGCTTTCAACGAGATGCGCATTCTCCGGGAAGAAGGCGATAACGGCCATGAGCTGATTGATGCGGGCTTGCTCAAACTCATCTTTCGCAAAACCGACCAGCAGTGGGAATACAAGCGGCGGATCGGAGGCGTTTGGATGGTCGACGAGTTACGCGCAGAAATGCGGAAAGCCGGGTGGACCTATGTGTCGAGTTGGCCACCATTCCATTACTTCAAACGGCCCGTAGCCGCGCAATAGGCCAAAGAGACCTTGTCCGGATGAAGATCGGTTACATCGTTACCGGCGGTCGGCTCCGAACACGCGCCTTTGTCGTGCAGCAGAAGACAGGCCGACCCGTCCAATTCGAACTGCTGCGCGACACGCGCGCCGGTTTGTTGGTAGGGCTCTAACGTCCGGATGGCACGGTCGAAGATTATGTCTTCCCGAGCCGGACCGATCACGAACGGCCCGCCGACTGTCTGGCTTTGCCAAAAGCCGAAGCGCTCCCTCTTCTCTTTGCCGTTTCTTGCCTTCTGCTCATGGCTGGAGCGGGCCGCGCACGTTTGTCACAGCCAATCTTGGTGCTTTGACGGATAAGGGAGATGCGGTTTAACCTGCGTTGCGGCTGATCGATTTGCTTCAAGGTCGACCAGCGATTGGACGCCGATCTACCAGCTCTGGGGGGAGTGGATATGCGAACGCTACACCTGAACGCGACACAAGTTCGCCGATTTCGACTGGTATTGGCAGGCGCCAGCCTTTCTGCGCTCTGTGCGGCCATCGCACAAGCGCTCCCTTTGTCGAATCTAGAGGGTCAGGGCGTCGATCACCTCTTCGGCAGCTATGCGCCGGGCGGAGACTGCTCGGAGGAGCCGCGCGTCGTGATTGACCAGAATGGCATGCAGTTTCACGCCAAGGGTCGCGCGGTGAAACCGCAAAGGGTGGAGTATGCGCTCACCTATATGGGCCCGAGCTACGAAGGCATCACAGCGGTCTTTTTCCCCTTCCCGGTCAGCAACAATGACTTTGGGCGGGTGATCATGTTTGTGAACGATGACGAGAGGCCCGGCGTCATCCGCTTTGATGCCGATCTTCCGCCGGGCGGACGCCCCGATCCGTTCCATGCCGCTTTCACCAACGGTGGCCTTTTCACTCTTTGCAAGGGCACCGCCCCTGCCGGCACGCCCCCGCCACCTCCGCGGCCAGAGGCGGCAGTCGCGGTTGAAGGCATTCCGGCAGAATGGAACAATCTCGCCGGTCTCGTCGGGAAGTGCCCGGGAGAATATTCGAAGGATAACATAGACATCTTCGACAAGGGCGCAGTTGCGGCCGCTCTGAAGACGCTGCTTGGGCCGAAAATGGCTGTATTGCAGAGAAATCTCTCAGCTGTCTCGCCCCTCCAGCGCGCAGGACGCTATTACTATCTTTCCGGCAACGCACCGCATCAGGGAGGCGTCGAGCAAGCCTATCTCATAATCGATCCAACCCGCCGAGACGTGCAGGTCGGCCTTTGGGAGCGAGGCAAGCTGACAGTCTACACTCCAGCTAGCGGGGCTCGGCTGCCCGTGGCCCCGGATATCAAGAAGATGTTGGACAATAGCCCGCCGGAAACGGCGGTTCCCTTGCCTGGAACCCCGTGGGAAGTCGTGCGCGTGCAAGGCCGCGCTCCCATTGCTTATGTCAGCGCTGCCGCGTCGCCGAACATCGGGGCACTCAGCCTTTATTGCGAAGGTGGCAAGCCATTCATGGTGATGCTCCTCAACAAGCCTGCTTCGGTAAATACGATGACCATGACCTGGAATTTCTCCGGGCGCCTCGTCAATATTCCCGTCCAGCGCGCCAATGCAGACGGCACGCAATGGATCGGCAGCGTGTCGGGCTCCGAGCTCGTTCCACTCCTGATGCAACAACGTGGGACCGTGATGCTGCGCATCAACGGCCGTTTGGAAGGCGAAGCGTCACTCGACAATTCTGCTGCCACGCTACGAAGCACTTTGGGGGGTTGCGCAAGGATTTGATTATGCACGCTGCCGTAATCGTTGCACCTCGGGCGCATAGATCGGCAGCCCCCCCCCCAATCTTTGGTGGCGAGGCTCATGCACAATCCCGAAATCCGCATGGTGGCTTTGGGCAAATCTGGCGTTTGGCGGCACGGCTGTGAATCACCTCATCAGGGTCGGCAGCAAGCGCTGAAGCTTCGCAACATGCTGGGCCGCTTGTCGGCCCCAAGCGACGCGCCCGCAGGCTCGGCCTTCAGCCCATCCTTGCAGGCTGTGGTGACGGCTGATCGCTGGGCATTATCCTCGGTCACCGGGATCACCTTGTTTTGCCTCCGCCTTGTCGTCGCGCGCGCTTGCCTGAACCGCGCCTAAACGCCGCGCTCATATTCCGGTAAGGTGAAGCGTGCAAATTCATCGACGAACCGAATTTGCACGCAATCAAGGAGCCCCGCATGAGCGCTTACACCTTCCGATCCTCGCGCCCCGATCGCTGGGTCAGCCCGCGTCCCTATAGCGATGCCTCGCTGCGCGCGCAGACCTATGGCCGGGTGCAGCCGATGGAAGCCCCCGGCCTTGCCGAAAGGCTGCTGGCCCGGCTCACCGGGCGCTGATCGGCGCCGATCATAAGTCTCCGGGTTCGTCGCGCGTATCGGCGGCGTGATCGGGCCCGGCCTTGCGGTCGCCCCGCGCCAGCGCAAAGACCACGACCGATAGCACCGCGAGCGCGAGCAGGTTGGGCAAAGCCATGGCCGCATTGGAGATATCGCCAAGCCGCCACACCAGTTCCGAAGGCTGGGTCGCGCCCACGTAGATCGCCACGCACCACACCACGCGCCAAGCCACATGCAAGACCTTTTCGCCGCGTGCGGTCGCGCCGGGGATACGATCATAGATGAAGGTGATCGCCCGTTCCCCGTAATAGCTCCACGTCAGCAGCGTGGTGAAGACAAACAGAATCAGCGCGATCGAGGCAACCAGCGTGCCAAGCGGAATGCCGGCGATCAGCGTCGGGAAAGCCGCGGCAAAGGCCCCTGACGTGGTCACGAAGCCGGCCGCGCCCGTGGTGCCGAGATCGGATTGCCAGACATGCTCGACCGGCATGCCCTGATAGGTGAAGTCGCCCTTCACCGTCAGCAGCACCAGCGCCGTCATAGTGCAGATCACGATGGTATCGATGAAGGTGCCCATCATCGCCATGCGGCCCTGCATTTCCGGGTCGTCAGTCTGCGCGACGGCGTGCGCCATCGCGGTTGAGCCCTGGCCGGCCTCGTTCGAGAACAGCCCGCGCGCGACGCCGGCGCGGATCGCAAGGATCAGCGCCGCGCCAAGGAACCCGCCGCTTGCGCTTTGATAGTTGAAGGCTCCGGCGAAGATCCGGCCGAAGGTTTCGGGCAATTCGCTGGCATTGAGCACCAGCGCTGTCAGCGCCATCGCGACATAGGCAAAGGCCATGAACGGCACGACCTTCTCCGCGATATTGCCGATCGACTTGATCCCGCCGATGATCACCACAAACACCGCGACGGCGACCACCAGTCCGCCAACCCAGCGTTCCCAGCCGAACAATTCCTTGAGCCCGCTTGCCACTTCATTGGCCTGGATCGAATTGCCGGTAACCAGCGCGGAAAACAGCGTGCCGACGCAGAACACCACTGCAAGCCAGGTCCATTTCGGCCCGAGGCCAAGCCTGATGTAAGTCATAGGACCGCCGCGATAGGCCCCGTCCGGGGTGTGTTCGCGATAGCGGATCGACAGGGCCCCTTCGGCAAAGGCCAGCGCCATGCCGAACAGCGCGGTGATCCACATCCAGAACACGGCGCCCGGCCCGCCCAGCGCTATCGCGGTGGCGACACCCGCCAGATTGCCGGTGCCGACTTGCCCGGAAAGCGCAGTCGAGAGGGCGGCAAAGGGCGAAATCTCGCCTTCGCCTTGTCCCTTGCGGCCGGCAAACAGCCCCTTGAATGCGCTGCCCAGCTTGACGATGGGATAGAATTTCAGGCCCACCATGATCCACAGGCCCATGCCCAGCAGGATCAGAGTCATCGGTGGGAAGGCAAGCACCTCGACGCCATCCCAGGTGCCCGCCCAGATGAAGTCCGAAACATTGCTGACCGGAGCAACCAGCCTTTCCCCAAGGCTTGCGCCGCCGTTTGCTGCCATGTGCCGTGATCCCCGTTTTGCTGCGCCGCGCGCGTCAGACCCTTGGCCTAGTGCGCCCCCGGCCCCTTGCCTAGCCTGCGCCCGCGCGTTTTGCGCGGCGCTCTTGCTTTTGCGGCGGTCGCGGCGTAAGAGCGCAACCGTCTTTTCCGACATCGCTGAACTGAAGAGCCCCTCCGGCAAGCTTGTGCCGGGCGGCGCGGCCTCTTACCTTCGAGCGATGCGGAACGCGCAGGCAGGTTTGATAAAGGAACTGAAGGTCCCATGACCGAAGAGAAAAAGCGCAAAACGAGCGTTGCGGAATTCGTCAATCAGGTGCGCGCCGAAACCGCTAAGGTGGTGTGGCCGACCCGTGAGGAAACCGTGCGCACGGCGATTTTCGTGTTCATCTTCATGGTGATCCTGTCGCTGTTCTTCCTCGGCGTCGACAGTGCCTTTGGCGCGGTGGTGCGCGCCGCGATCGGCCTGCTGCAGTAAGGCCTTCTTCTTTCACGCATTTGCACGACCATTATTTCGCAAGGATCACGCCTCATGGCTCGCTGGTATATCATTCACGCCTATTCGGGTTTCGAGAACAAGGTGCGCGACGCGATCGTCGCCGAAGCCGAACGGCTGGGCCTGTCTGACGGGGTCGAGGAAGTGCAGGTGCCGACCGAAACCGTGATCGAAGTGAAGCGCGGCAAGAAGGTGCAGGTCGAACGCAAGTTCATGCCCGGCTATGTGCTCGCCAAGCTCAACATGACGGATGATATCTACCACCTCGTCAAGAACACCCCGAAGGTGACGGGCTTCCTCGGTTCGGGCAACAAGCCGCAACCGATCTCCGAAAAGGAAGCCGCGCGCTATTTCGGCGGGGTCGAGCAGGCCAAGGCGGCGCCCAAGCGCGAAGTCCACATCGATTACGAGATCGGCGATTCGGTCAAGGTCAATGCCGGCCCGTTCGCGAGCTTCACCGGGGTCGTCGAAGAGCTCGATTTCGACAAGTCGAAGGTCAAGGTGTCGGTCTCGATCTTCGGGCGCGCCACGCCGGTGGAACTGGGCTTCGACGAGGTCGAACTGGTCAAGTGAGGGGTCTGGTGCGCGGGCCCGCCTCCGCGGGCGCGTCCCCGGCGCTGTTCCTCCGCTTCGCTCCCGGCGCCTGCGGGCGGGCGGTCGCCCTTGCGGCCCCTGCGGGGCCGGTGCACCGCCAAACGCCATCCTTTGCTTTGGGCCGGTGAAAACCCGCCTCGGCATCTGTCGGCGCAAGCGCCGCTTTGCCAGCCGTGAGGCGGCGGATGCGGCCGCCTTGCTCTCCCCGCTGTCGCTGCGCACCTACAAGTGCGCTCTGTGCCACCACTTCCACCTCACCAGCCGCACCAAAGGCCTGCTCCGCCCCCGGGCTGCGGAATAGGCATGCGCTGCGCGGCGCAACAGCGCTGCGTCCGCTTTCCGGGTTGCGAGCGCTTGGCGGGAATGACCGCAGGTGGGTGGGGAGCTGCCCTTTCGTCACCTCAGCGAAAGCTGGGACCTAGGGCGGCAAGCGCCGTCCTGTGCGGCCCTGGGCCCCAGCTTTCGCTGGGGCGACGGGGAAGGCAAGATTAGGGCAAAGCCGCCATGCCGCTTTCGGGATCACGTGTTGGCGGGGCTCATGGCGGAAGGTGGGTGGGAAGGCGAATGGCGGCTTCTAATTCCCCAATGCGCGATATGAAAGTAGCCCTGTTCTTCCTGTTTCACCACTTCCCTCTGTGGCAGATCAGTTACTTGCTTTTACCATCGCCCGGAACTGCTCCAGCCTTGCATCCTGCTCAGCTCTAATCGGCACGCCGAGGATGGCTCGAAGACTGTCCGGGATCAGGTCTTCGTCATAGGGCTCCATTGTAGGCGCCTGTCCCTGTGGGATTGAGGTCTGGGTCCCATAAATCTGCGGTTGGCCGATCGATTGCAGATATCGATCGAGCGTAGCGGCAGAAATCCACCCCGCCTTCTCGTGACCCCGTGCCGCCGCCGCAACAGCCAGCGTATGGGCCATGAGATAGGACGAAGGCTCCCCTCCATGCTGGTAGATAAAGGCGGCGCGATAGAAATCGTTCGCGGTTCTTAGCTCTCCGTCTTTCAAAAGCGCGGCAGTGCGGGCGCGCCTGTGCTCGTCCTCCTCGATCATCCGGGTGACATATTCCTGATCGTTCGCCTTTTCCTGAGAAAAGGACTTTCTGATCTCCTGGTCCGCCTCAAACATCGATGCCATTTCTAAGTTGTCGCTTGGGACTTCGTCGGCAAATGCAGCGGGGGTCAGACCAAGAAACAGGACGACAAGAAAGAGATACCTCAGCAACGCAACCTCCCGATGATGCTAGGACCACTCCAACCAGCGAAAAATGGAGCCGCGCCCGTAGATCAAGCAGCGCAACCTGTCTCAAAAAAGCTTCCCGAGATCAATGACCTGAATGAGTTGGTGCACACAGCGATACGACCGCATAGAGGGCGCTTGCTGAAAGGCGGGAATTCTTCAGAAGCGAGCCCAAGCCGCCATGCCGCTTTCGGGATCGCCCGGCCGCTCCGCGCGTGGTTGGAAGTGGGTGGTTTGTTGTCGCCCGGCCCAGTGCTTACCCCGCTGCGACCAGGCGGCAAAGCCGCCAAGTCTCGCCCCCTCCCGCTTGCGGGAGCAACTGGGCCTGGGCCCGCGCGACGCCCGTAACGGGACCGTTTCTGGTGCGCGCTGGTGCGCAAAGCGCCGCTGTCTCGGCGCGTCTTACCCGCTCAGCGCGGGATTGCGCGCGGGCTTTCCTACACGCTGCGCAGCGGGCAAGGTGCGGCGCATGGCCTGCCGCGACCATCCCCTTCGCCGCGCATCATCCTTGCCGATGGGGCATCACGATCAGAGGACGGTGCGATCAGGGGGCGGTTTTCCTTTCCTGGACAGTGTCTCATGTGTCTCCAACAGCCGCGCATGCCAGCTCGCCGCGCGCCGCGGGTTGCCTTTCCGACCAAGAGCCTCTATCCGCGCGGCCTTCTCCCGGCACTTGTCGGGTGATTCCGTGCGGGAGCTCGCGGCAATGCACAGGCCGGGGCGTTTGACCGCTTAACATGACCTGCGCTTCTTCACCGACGCGCAGGAACAGTGCGAACAAGGAGTTGGCCCGATGGCCAAGAAGATTGAAGGCTATATCAAGCTGCAGGTGCCTGCGGGCTCTGCCACCCCCTCACCGCCGATCGGCCCGGCTCTGGGTCAGCGCGGCGTGAACATCATGGAATTCTGCAAGGCGTTCAACGCCGCGACGCAGGAAATGGAAAAGGGCATGCCGATCCCGACCGTGATCACGGTCTATGCGGACCGCTCGTTCACCTTCATCACCAAGACCCCGCCGGCAAGCTTCCTGCTCAAGAAGGCAGCCAAGCTGAAGTCGGGCTCGAAGGAGCCGGGCAAGGTTTCGGCCGGCACCATCACCCAGGCGCAGATCAAGGAAATCGCCGAGGCCAAGATGGTGGACCTCAACGCGAATGACATTGACCAGGCCATGAAGATCATCGCGGGTTCCGCCCGTTCGATGGGCCTCGAAGTGGTGGAGGGCTGAACCGATGGCTAACCTGACCAAGAAGCGCAAGGCGCTCGCTGAACTTGATCGCGAGAAACTCTACACTATCGACGAAGCGCTCAGCGTGCTGCGCCAGTTCAAGGGCAAGTTCGACGAAACCGTCGAAGTCGCCATGAACCTCGGCGTCGATCCGCGTCATGCCGATCAGATGGTGCGCGGGATGGTGTCGCTGCCCTCGGGCACGGGCAAGGATGTCCGCGTGGCCGTGTTCGCGCGCGGCGACAATGCCGAAAAGGCGCTCGCCGCCGGTGCCGACAAGGTCGGTGCGGAAGATCTGCTCGAAGACATGCAGAACGGCAATCTCGATTACGACCGCGTGATCGCCTCGCCCGACATGATGGGCATTGTCGGCCGTCTCGGTAAGGTGCTGGGCCCCAAGGGCCTGATGCCGAACCCCAAGCTCGGCACCGTGACCCCGAACGTGGCGCAGGCCGTGGCCGATGCCAAGGCCGGCCAGGTGGAATTCCGCGTTGAAAAGCAGGGCATCATCCACTCGGGCATCGGCAAGCTGTCGTTCTCGGACGATGCGCTCAAGGCCAACTTCAAGGCGCTGACCGAAGCCGTGGTCAAGTCGAAGCCGTCGGGTGCCAAGGGCAAGTATGTCCGCAAGGTCTCGCTGACGTCGTCGATGGGTCCGGGCCTCAAGGTCGACTTGTCGGAAGTCGAAGGCGCGTAACATCTATGGTGCGCTGCGGGTCTGCGTAGGGCTGGCGGCTGATCGATAACACGTTCAGACGGGCGCTCCGGTTCAGGCCGGGGTGCCCGTTTGACGTATTGTAATCCGGTGAAGCGATCACCATCTTGCGTGTAAGGCTGTGTTCATGCTCTCTTTTTTATCACGGCCTGCCATAAAGATAAGGAATCGCGATGCCCTCACCCTCTCGGAACACATGGTGGCTTGATGCCAAATGGCTGGTGATGGCCAGCGCCATTGCCGCCTTCGCGGTTGTTCTGGGCTATGATGTGCGGCTCGGCATTGCCACGGGTGTCTTGCTGATGGCCACCGGCTTTGCCTGGCTATTGGTGGCGCTCTGGTTTGCGGCTGGCGCGCGTGCGCAGGCGTCACCCGTGCGGAGCCTGACGGAGCGTTATCAGCAACAGCTGCGCCAGCGCATGCTGGCTGAACAGCGCGCGCGGGAGAGCAAGGCCAAGGCTCTCGTCAAGCCCGGACGGGCCGCCAAGCAGCCCTGATCGCTGGTTGCGGCTTTGGCCGGATCAGATGCCGCCCGCTGTCGCCGGGTAGCCAAGCCCTTCCAGCCCTTCGACCAGCCTTGCGGTGCAGCCTGCGAGATCATCCGCGCAGGTTGATCGCACCACGAAATTCGCGCCCACGCGTCCTTCGCGGAAGAAAGGGTAGGAGCCGATCTGGCAATTGGCAAAGGCGGCTTCGGTCTGGCGGAGCAGATCGGCGACTTCGCTTTCGGCAACCCAGCAGCCGATGGTCTCCGACAGGAGCGGAGCGCCGCCTTCGAGCTGGCCGGTCAGCGCGTCGAGCATGCCTGCGGTGATATGCGGTACGCCCGCCATCAGGAAGATGTTGCCACGCCGGATTCCGGGCGCGCCCGACATGCGGTTGGGGATGAGGTCTGAACCCTCGGGCACCCGCGCCATGCGCAGCCGCCCTTCGTTGAGACCGCCGCGGGTTTCGTAATAGCGCTCCAGCAGCGCGCGGGCATCCGGGTGGATCACCACCGGCACCCCCAGCGCAGCGGCCACCGCATCGACAGTGATATCGTCATGCGTCGGCCCGATGCCCCCGGTGGTGAAGAGGTAATCATAAGCGCTGCGCAGATCGTTCACGGCCGCGACGATGCGACTTTCCACATCGGGCACCACGCGCACTTCGGCGAGGCGGATGCCCTGCACCTGAAGCCAGCTGGCGACCTGCGCGATGTTCTTGTCGTGGGTGCGGCCGGAAAGGATTTCGTCGCCGATGACCACAAGGCCAGCGGTCCAGATCTTGTCGGGAGAGGTCATACGATAAGGATTAGGGGAGAATGGCGTCAACGGGAAGAGCTTCGTCATTGCGCGCCGCTTCGCGGCTCGCAATGACGAGGAATGCAGCTATTCCGCCGCTTCCAGCTGCTCCTCGCCCGTGCGCGCATTGGCGCCCGGCTTGGTGAAGGTCAGGATGCCGTCGGTCAGCGGATCATCCTTCATCCGCTTGCGATCGACGACATATTCCTGATTGAGCCGCCACGGATAGCTGACCGAATTGCGCGGCATGATGTGCTTCCCGCGCTGGATATAGCCCGACGAGAAATCGAACACGTCATCCTCGACGATCTTCGACTCATCAGCCGCGGTCAGCACCGGGGTGGCGATGCTGGTTCCGGTGCGGCGCATATGTTCGAGCACGCGGCACACGTAATCGGAATTGATGTCGGCCCGCAGCGTCCAGCTGGCATTGAGGTAGCCGAATACCACTGCCAGGTTCGGCAGGTTCGAGAACATGCAGCCCTTGTAGTAGAACCGCTCGTTGAACGCGACCGGCACGCCATCGACCCGCACATCGATCTTGCCGGCCACTGCCAGCTTGAGCCCCGTGGCGGTGACGACAATATCAGCAGGCAAGAATTGCCCATCGGTGAGCCTTACACCGCCCTTTTCAAACTTGGCGATGTGCCCGGTGACAACATCGGCCTTGCCTGCCTTCATCGCGCGGAACAGATCTTCGTCGGGCACGAGGCACAGCCGTTGCTCCCACGGATTATAGGGCGGGGTGAAGGCGTCCTTGTTGTAATCCGGGCCGAGCGCTTTCTCGATCTTCTTGTAGAGCGCGTCCTTCACCTTCTGCGGATTGTCGCGCGCCAGCTTGAAGCTGAAGTCCTGCATCTTGATGTTCTTGAACCGGGTGAGCCGGTAGGCGAGCTTTTCCGGCAGGATCTTGCGCAGGAAATTGGCAACCGCGTCCTTGGCCGGGCGCGTGAACATCCACGTTGGGGTGCGCTGGAGCATGGTGACATGCGCCGCCTTGCGCGCCATCGCCGGCACGATCGTCACCGCTGTCGCGCCCGATCCGATCACCACCACGCGCTTGTCTGCATAGTCGAGATCTTCGGGCCAGAATTGCGGGTGGATCACCTGGCCTTCGAATTCGCCGAAGTCGAAACCGGGATTATAGGGCTCATCGTAGTCGTAGTAGCCCGCGCCGAGGTAGAGGAAATTGGCGGTCATCCGGGTGCGGCTGCCATCAGCCTTTTCCATTTCGACATGCCACTTTGCCTCATCGTGGCGGAAATCAGCCGAAATGACCTTCAGCCCGAAGCGGATGTGCTGGCGGATGCCGCGCTCATCCACGATCCGGTCGAGATATTCGAGGATCGCAGGGGCATCGGCGATGCTCTTTTCATGGCGCCAGGGCTCGAAATCGAAGCCGAGCGTGTGCATGTCGCTGTCGGAGCGGATGCCGGGATAGCGGAACAGATCCCACGTGCCGCCGAGATTGTCGCGCCGTTCGACGATGCAATAGCTATGGTGCGGGGCCTTCATGCCCATATGCGCGGCCATCCCGATCCCGGAAATGCCGGCGCCGACAATCAGCACATCGAAATGGGGGGTGGTTGCAAGCATGATCGGGCCTCTCTCCCTTATTGACAGCGATGTAACCACATGGGCGGAGCAAAAGCGAGTCCGATATGCAATTTGCAACTGACTTGAAGGCAGGCGCCTTGGCCGCGGGGGTATGAAGGTTTGTGAGGGGTAAGATTATTACGTGCCCGGCGGTCTTTATGAATTCATCCTGCCTCGCGTGGGGCGTTGTTGCATTTTTGCTACGACGCAAAAGAAGTTTGCCAGCACTCTTGTTAGCGAGTCGCGCACTGATACTCTCCGCCCCGCAACACCGGCACGGAACCTAATCGGCCCGGGTTGAGGGGAGAGAGAGATGTCACGGAAATACGCAGTCTATGCTGCGGGCCTGATGGCTTGCAGCGCGCTTACCACCCCGGCATTCGCGCAGGATCAGGACGAGGCGGAAGCCCAGTCCGCAGTCAACGACACCACCATCATCGTGACGGCGACCCGCCGCGCGCAGGACGTGCAGGATATTCCGCTGGCTGTGACCGCGATCTCGCCGCAGCAGCTTGAGGCGCAGCGCGTCGTCAACATCCAGCAGATCGCTGCTCTGGCCCCCAGCTTTACCGCGAGCCAGGCACAGCTGGCCTCGGGCTCGGTCGTGCTGCGCGTCCGCGGCATCGGGACCACCTCGAACAATATCGGCTTCGAAAGCGCGGTCGGCATCTTCATCGATGGCGCCTATCAGTCGCGCCCCGGCGTCGCGCTCAGCGAATTTGTCGACGTGGAACGGGTTGAAGTGCTGCGCGGCCCGCAAGGCACGCTGTTCGGTCGCAACACTTCGGCTGGTGCGCTCAACATCACCAATGTGCGCCCAGATGTCACCGAATTTGGCGGCTTCGTGAATGCCGAATACGGCAATTTCGACGAAATCAGCCTGCAAGGCGCGATCAACGTGCCGATCGTGCAGGATACGGTCGCGTTGCGCCTGACCGGCGCTTTCCGCCAGCGTGACGGCTTCCTCGATGTGGTTGATCGCACCGGTGCCAAGATTGGCGAGACCAACAGTGTCGATCAATGGCTGGTGCGTGGCCAGATCGGCTGGGATACCGACAGCGGGATGCGCGGCCGGATCATCGCCGATTATTCCAAGAGCAAGTCGAGCTGCTGCGGCGCGATCGAACTGTACCAATCGCCGCTCGTGACGGGCGGTGCTTATGCTGCGGTCGGTCTGGGTCTCAATGGCGGCAACGGACAGCCGGTGGTGGCGACCACCCGCGATGATCAGGGCACCTTCGAGCGCGCGCTGCAGAACCGGACTGTCTCGGCCAACTTCGCTCCGGTTGCCGATATCGACAACTACGGCGTGACCGGCGAACTCGAATTCCCCGTCTCTGACAATGCCGATCTGATCTTCATCGGTTCGTACCGCAAGTATCAGAGCTTCGAGAATTACGATTCGGACTTCACCGCGCTCGATATCTTCAACGTGCCTGCGCTGAACCTTGATATCGATACCTGGACGGCGGAACTGCGGTTTCAGGGCGAAGCCATGGGCGGCAAGCTCAACTACATGTTCGGCGGGTTCTATTCGGACGAAAAGATCGACCAGTCGGTCAGCTTCTCGCTGGGACAGGATTTCGGCGAGAATGTCGGCGCCTTGCTGTTCGTGCCCACCGGCGGGGCGCTCGGCCCCAATCCGCTGACATTGTTCACCGGGATTGATCCGGCGGGCACCAGCAACACCAACCGCTTCCAGCAGGATGCCAAGAGCTACGCGATCTTCACGCACAATTCGCTGGAGCTTACCGATGGGCTCGAACTGACGCTGGGCGCCCGCTATTCGTGGGAAGAAAAGTCGGGCGGGTTTGATCAGACGGCGATCAACAACCGGATTTGCCCGGCGACGCTCGGCGCGCTCGGGGCGATCCCGGCAGCGCTGCGGCCTTCGTTCATCGGTCTGGGCTGCTTCGGCTTCACTGCGCCGGCTGATCTGCCGCAAGCGGCCGCCCTGCCACTCGTCCGCACCTTCCAGTCGGAATTCAAGGACGAAGAGCTGATTTACACCGTCAAGCTCGGCTATGAAATCAGCCCGTTTGTGAGCAGCTATGCCAGCTTCACCCACGGCTACAAGGCAGGCGGTATCAACCTCGATACCACGGCTGCCGTGGCCGGGGCTGATCCGACCTTCCTGTCGGAAGAGGTTGATGCCTATGAACTCGGTGTCAAGGCGCAGACCCCGAACCGCAACCTGACCGTCAACGTCGCGGCCTTCTATGAGAAGTTCACCAACTTCCAGGTGCTCGAATTCACCGGCACGGCCTTCGCCACGTTCAACGTGCCGATTGCCGAGACCCGCGGGGTCGAAATCGAAAGCCTGTTCCGGCCCAATGATGAGCTGACCTTCAACCTCGGGGCGACCTTCCTTGAGGCGAGCTATCCCGATGATTGCGCTGGGACGCAAACCTCGGTGCAGGTGGTTGCGCTGTGCGGCAATACGCTGACCAACGCGCCGCAAGTCGTCGCACTGCTTGGCGGGATGTGGGAAAAGCCGCTGAACGACTCGACCGAGTTCTTCCTGGCGGGCCAGATCCGGCTTGAAGGCGATCAGCGCACGTCCACCCAGGCGATCATTCTCCCGGATGCCGCGCAGATTGCGGCTGCTGGTGGGCTCCAGCAGGCCATTGATGCCGCACCGCCGATCATCGCCGACATTCAGGATGGCAAGGCCTTCATCAACCTGCGCGCGGGCCTGCGCTTTGCCGGCGGCAAGTATGCGATTGAAGGCTGGGTGACCAACCTGACCGACGAAGTCGTGCGCGGGGTGACCTTCAACACCACGCTGCGTGGCTCGGGTGCGGCCAACTCGCGTTCGGCCTTCTCGCTGCCGCCGCGCCAATACGGGGTGACACTGCGCGCCCAGTTCTGATTGCAAAGATCAGGCATAAACAAGCCGGCCCGGAGCGATCCGGGCCGGTTTTTTGTTGGTCATCGTTTCAAAGCAACGGCGCAGCGACCGCAAGGGCGACTGCCCGCCCGCAGCAGGTCCGTACCCCGGACTTGTTCCGGGGGAGGGACGCCTAGCGAGGGCGTGCCCGTGGAGGCGGGCACGCAAACACCATCACATACTTCTCGCGATCAGCATCTTCATGATCTCGTTCGAGCCGCCATAAATCCGCGCGATGCGGGTGTCGCGATACATCCGGGCGATGGCGTAATCATTGATATAGCCCGCGCCGCCGTGGAACTGGAGGCACTTGTCGACGACTTCGCTCTGGAGCTCGGTCACCCAGTATTTCGCCATGCTGGCGGTTGCGACATCAAGCTTGCCTTCGAGCAGCTTGGCGATGCAGTCATTGACGAAGACCCGCGCCGCCGTGCCGCGTGCCTTCAGGTCAGCCAGCGTGAACTGGGTGTTCTGGAAATCCCAGATCGTCTTGCCAAACGCCTTGCGGTTCTTGACGTATTCGACGGTCACATCGAGCGCCTTTTCGATCCCGGTGATGGCGTTCATCGCGATGACGAGGCGTTCCTGCGGCAGTTCGCCCATCAGCTGGTAGAATCCGCGCCCTTCCACGCCGCCCAGCAGATTGTCCGCCGGAATGAAGACGTTGTCGAAGAACAGCTCGCTGGTGTCCTGCGCGTCGAGCCCGATCTTGTCGAGCTTCTTGCCGCGCTGGAAGCCTTCGGCACCTTCGGTTTCGAGCAGCAGCAGCGAGATGCCCTTGGCACCTTCCGCCGGATCGGTCTTGGCGACGACGATGATGAAATCGGCAAGCTGCCCGTTCGAGATCCAGGTCTTCGAACCGTTCAGCCGGTAGCCGTTGCCGTCCTTCAGCGCGGTGGTCTTGATTGACTGGAGGTCGGACCCGGCATCGGGTTCGCTCATCGCAATCGCGCTGACGAGATCGCCGGTGACGAGGCGGGGCAGATATTTCTGCTTCTGCTCTTCGGTGCCGTGGCGCACGAGGTAGGGCAGGATGATGGTGTTGTGGAGCGAGGCGCCAAAGCCTTCGACCCCGTGCTTGGCCTGTTGATCGATCACCACCATGTCATGGCGGAAATCGCCGCCGTGGCCGCCATATTCGGTCGGCACCGAGACGCCGAGCAGGCCCGCTGCGCCCGCCTCGCGCCAGAATTCACGCTCGACCATGCCATCCTCGCGCCATTTCTCGATGCGCTTTTGCGGGGCATGCTGCTGGTAGAACTTGCCGACGGCATCGGCAAAGATGGCGATTTCCTCGTCTTCCATGAAGGCGGGCTGGGGCACGTCGATGACGGGCATTTTTCTCTCTCCTCGTTGATCCCATGCGGCAGCGGCGCGCCAAAAGGCACGCCGCCCCTGTTATGCTTACTTGCCCGTCCAGTTGGGCTTGCGCTTCTCGGCAAAGGCCGCCGCGCCTTCACGCGCGTCATGCGACATGAACACCGGCGCGATCAGCTGGCCCTGCTTGGCGTAGCGCTCTTCCATCGACCAGCCGCGCGATTGCTTCATCACCTGCTTGGAGACCTTGACCGCCAGCGGGCCATTGGCCGCGATCTTCGCTGCCAGCGCCAGCGCCGCATCAAGCGCAGGGCCTTCGGTCACGTCGTTGATTAGACCGAGCTGATAGGCGCGCTCTGCCCCGATGAAATCACCCGTCAGCGCGAGTTCGAGCGCGATCCGCTCGGGGATCTGATCGGGCAGCATCATCACGCCGCCCGCCGCCGCGACAAGGCCGCGCTTCACTTCGGGAATGCCGAACTTCGCATCTTTGTGCGCGACCACGAGATCGCAGGCGATCATCAGCTCAAGCCCGCCTGCCAGCGCATAGCCTTCGACCGCCGCGATCAGCGGCTTCTGCGGCGGCGCTTCGACGACGCCGCCAAAGCCGCGCCCATCGACGCTGGGGCGTTCGCCGCGCAGGAAGCCTTTGAGGTCCATGCCCGAGCAGAAGGCGCCACCCGCACCCGTCAGCACGCCGACGCGCAGATCATCCTCGGCATCCAGCCGGTCCATCGCGGCCGCGATCCCTTCGGCAGCTGCCTTGGTCATCGCATTCTTGGCCTCGGGCCGGTTGATGGTGACGATCAGCACGCCATCGCGCACTTCGGTCAACACTTCGTTTGCAGCGTCGCTCACGGGGGACATCCTCTCTCTTCTGTGTCCTGACAAAAATGACATTGCGAATTGAAACTCAATTCTTGTGCGAGTGGTGCAGGCGGTTTACGGACGCGTCAACTGCAATTTCGCTAAATCACAAGCTGAGAGAGGGATTATCATGGCAGAGGCTTACATCATCGACGCCGTGCGCACGCCGCGCGGGATCGGCAAGCAGGGCAAGGGCGCGCTCGCCGCGTGCCACCCGCAGCATCTGGCCGCCACTGTGCTGAAGGCGATCAAGGAGCGTAACAATCTCGACACCGCGACGGTCGACGACGTGATCTGGTCGGTCTCGACGCAGGACGGGATGCAGGCGGGCGACATGGGCCGCATGGCGGCGCTCGATGCGGGCTATGACATCACCTCGTCCGGCACCACGCTCGACCGTTTCTGCGGCGGCGGGATCACCAGCGTCGCGCTCGCCGCTGCGCAGGTGATGAGCGGGATGGAGGATTGCGTCGTCGCCGGGGGCACCGAGATGATGAGCCTCACCGCCGCGATGAGCCAGGAAAAGATGCGCGCCGGGATCAAGCCGCCGATGATGGGCAGCTACAACGAGCGGCTCCAGAAGGTGCACCCGCAGTCGCACCAGGGCATTTGCGGCGATGCGATTGCCAGCATGGAGGGCTTCACCCGCGAGGAGCTGGACGAGGTCGGCTACCGCTCGCAGCAGCGCGCCGCCGAAGCGATTGCCGAAGGCCGTTTCGCCAAGTCGGTGGTGCCGGTGGTGGCCGATGACGGCACGGTGCTGCTCGACCGCGAGGAATATCCCCGCCCGCAGACCACCCGCGAAGACCTCGCCAAGCTCGAACCGGCATTCCCCAAGATCGCCGACGTGCCGCTCGATGCCGAGGGCACGACCTTCCGCAAGCTGATCAACCAGAAGTATCCCGATCTGGAGATCAAGCACTTCCACCATGCGGGCAATTCCTCGGGCGTTGTCGATGGCGCAGCGGCGGTGCTGATCGCCTCGAAGGACTATGCGCAGAAGCACGGCCTCAAGCCCCGCGCCCGCATCGTCGCCACCGCCAACATGGGCGATGATCCGACCCTGATGCTCAACGCGCCCGTCCCGGCGGCCAAGAAGGTGCTGGCCAAGGCGGGCCTCACCAAGGACGATATCGACCTCTACGAGATCAACGAGGCTTTCGCGGTCGTCGCCGCCAAGTTCGTGCGCGATCTTGAGCTTGATTGGGACAAGGTCAACGTCAACGGCGGTTCGATCGCGCTCGGCCACCCGATCGGCGCCACGGGGTCGATCCTAATCGGCACCGTGGTTGACGAGCTGGAGCGTCGCGGCGGGCGCTATGGCCTCGTCACCATGTGCGCCGCGGGCGGCATGGCCCCGGCGATCATCGTCGAGCGGGTGGACGATTTCGTTGACTGAGGTCGCTGACAACACCCCCGTCATCATCGGGGTCGGCCAATATTCGGAGAGGGTCGGCGAGCCGGGCTACGAGGCTCTCTCCTATATGGACTTGGCCGGACGCGCGCTGGCGGCGGCAATTGCGGATAGCGGCGCTTCGGGGTCGGTGGCGCAGGCCATCGACACCCTCGCCGCGATCCGCGCCTTCGAAATGTCGCGGCCTGACAGGAAGCCGCCTTTCGGCGCGGCGAACAACGTGCCGCGCGCGATAGCCAAGCGGGTCGGGGCAGACCCGAAGCGGGCGATCCTGACCACCACGGGCGGGCAGACCAACCAGCAATTGGTGGGCGAGTTCGCCAGCGCGATTGCGGCAGGCGACAGCCAATGCGCGGTGATCGTCGGCTCCGAGGCGATCTCGACCGTGCTGGCTTTGACGGCCAAGGGCGAAATTCCCGACTGGTCGGAAGAGATCGAGGGCGACTTCGAGGATCAGGGCTTCGGGGTCGAGGAACTGATGGAGCCCGCGCTGTTCCTCCACGGCGCGAGCGGGGCGATCCCGCTCTATGCCCTTGCCGAGAACGCGCGGCGGCATCGACTGGGGATGGGGCTGGACGCATACCGGATGGAAATCGGCAAGCTGTTCGCGCCCTTCACGCGGGTTGCGGCGGCCAACCAGCATTCCGCGGCGCCGGTGGAGCGCAGCGCCGAAGAGTTGGCGACTGTCACCGACCGCAACCGCATCGTGGCGGAACCCTATCCGCGCATGACGGTGGCGCGCGACCAGGTGAACCAGGCCGCTGCCATCATTGTCGCCTCGGCGGGCCTCGCGCGTGCGCTTGGCGTTCCCGAGGACAAGTGGGTGCACATCCACGCGGTCACCGCCGCGACCGAGTTGAAGCTCTCGCAGCGGCCTGATCTGGCGGGCAATCCCGCGAGCCTCGCCAGTGTCGACGCGGCGCTGGCGCGGGCGGGGAAGGGGATGGCCGATATGCGTTATCTCGACTTCTACTCGTGCTTCGCGATCCCGGTTTTCAACCAGTGCGACCACTTCGGGCTGAGCGCGGATGACCCGCGCGGATTGACGCTGACCGGGGGGCTGCCCTTCTTCGGCGGGGCGGGGAACAACTACTCGGCCCACGCCATCGCCGAAGCGGTGCAGCGCGTGCGGGGCGACCGGGGCTCGTTTGCCTTGGTCGGCGCGAATGGCGGCTGGATGAGCAAATATGCCACCGGTATCTATTCGACCGAGCCCGCCGACTGGTCAGGCAATGACCGCTTCGCCGTGCTCCCCAAGGCGAGCGACAAGGTGCCCTTGGCGAAGGGCCCGGTCGATGCCGCGACGGTCGAGACCTACACCATCAACCGCGGTCCCAAGGGCGCCGAGGCGATCTTCATCGGCCGCTCGGATGCGGGCGAACGGGTGGTGGGCAATGCCGACCTCTCGGACGCGGCAACCGCTGAGGCCTTCGAAAGCGGAGAGCCGTTCGGCATGCGCCTCGTACTGGCACAGGATGAGCGCGGGCGGACATTGGGGCGGGTCATGACCTAACCCGTTCGCCCTGAGCTTGTCGGAAGCGAAGCTGGCCGATAGGCCAACGGCTGTTCTGCCTTCGATTGCCGCGGCCGGGAAAAGTGCGGGGCTTCGACAAGCTCAGCCCGAACGGGATTGGGGAACAGCCTCGATTGCCTCTGCCTTGCGCGAATCGGCGCTTTGCGGTAGTTGGTTTCAATTGAAACTAATATCTTGCTGCTGGGGATCACCGATGAATGCGCCAACCATGACCCAAGGGGCCACAGACCTCTTCGAAAACCCGGTGGGCCTCGACGGGTTTGAATTCGTCGAGTTCTGCGCGCCCGAAAAGGGCATGCTCGAACCGGTGTTCGCAGCGATGGGCTTCACCCGCGTGGCGCAGCACCGTTCGAAGGATGTGCACCTGTGGCGCCAAGGCGGCATCAACCTCATTGCCAATTACGAGCCGCGCAGCGCCGCATGGTATTTCGCGCGCGAGCATGGCCCGTCGGCCTGCGGCATGGCGTTCCGGGTGCGTGATGCGGCCAAGGCCTATGATTACCTGATCGCCAAGGGCGCAGAGCCCGTCGTGGTGCAGACCGGCGTGATGGAACTGCGCATTCCCGCGATCCGCGGCATCGGCGGGGCGATCCTCTATCTGGTCGACCGTTACGAGGGTGCTCAGGGCGGAAACGGGCTTACCATCTACGACATCGATTTCGAATATCTCCCCGGCGTCGAGCGCCGCCCCGAGGGCGCGGGCTTCCACACCATCGATCACCTCACCCACAACGTCTATGGCGGGCGGATGAAGTACTGGGCCGACTATTACGAGACGCTGTTCAACTTCCGCGAGATCCGCTTCTTCGACATCAAGGGCGAATATACCGGCCTCACCTCCAAGGCCCTGACCGCGCCCGACGGCAAGATCCGCATTCCGCTCAACGAGGAAGGCGAGGGCGGGAAGGGCCAGATCGAGGAATTCCTGCGCGCCTTCAACGGCGAGGGCATCCAGCACATTGCCCTCATCTGCGACGATCTCGTCGCCTGCTGGGATCGCCTCCAGAAACTCGGCGTGCCTTTCATGACCGCGCCGCCTGCGACCTATTACGAGATGCTCGCCGAACGCCTGCCCGGCCACGGCGAGGATGTCGGCGCATTGAAGATGCGCGGCATCCTGCTAGACGGGACGACCGAGGGCGGCCGCCCCCGCCTGCTGCTCCAGATCTTCGCCCAGGCGCAGGTCGGGCCAGTGTTCTTCGAATTCATCCAGCGCAAGGGTGACGAGGGCTTCGGCGAGGGCAACTTCAAGGCCCTGTTCGAAAGCATGGAGCGCGACCAGATCATCCGCGGCGTGCTGAATGTCGAGGAACCGGCGGAGTAACTTGCTTCGTCATTGCGAGCGTAGCGAAGCAATCCAGAGAGGCTCTGCGCAAACGCTGGATTGCCGCGTCGCCTTCGGCTCCTCGCAATGACCTTGGAGAGGAATGAGAGCATGACTACCCACCCCGTATCCCTCGCCGGAATCCACCACGCCGCCTATCGCTGCAAGGACGCGAAGGAGACGGTGGAGTGGTACGCCCGCGTGCTCGGCATGACCTACACCACCGCCTTTGCCGAGGATCACGTGCCCTCGACCGGCGAGTATGATCCCTACATGCACATCTTTCTCGATGCGGGGAACGGCAATATCCTCGCCTTCTTCGAGCTGCCGAACCAGCCCGAGATGGGCAAGGATCCCAATACCCCCGCTTGGGTGCAGCACCTTGCGCTGAAGGTGCCTTCGGAAGAGGCATTGCTGGCGGCGAAGGCGCATATCGAGGCGCAAGGCATCGATGTGCTCGGGCCGACGCATCACGGCATCTTCAAGTCGATCTACTTCTTTGATCCCAACGGCCACCGGGTGGAACTCGCCGCCGATATCGGCACGGCGGAGCAATATGCCGAACTCGCCCGCGTCGCCCCGGTGATGCTGGAGGAATGGTCGCAGACCAAGCAGGCCCCGCGCCACGCCGACTGGCTGCACGAGATCGCTCGCGCGCAGCACGCGGCTCAGAAGCCGTAACGCAGCCCAATCCAGCCCGTTCGCGGAATGCCGAGATCGATCGATCCCCCCGCATTGCGGGTGATGATCGCGGTGTCGGTGAGGTTCTCCCCGCGTAGCACCAGCGCAAATCCGCTGCGACCCAGCGGCATCGCAACAAAGGCATCGAGTGTCGTTGCGGGTGCGAGCACATCGGTTTCGAGATCATCTTCGAACTGCGCAGCGACATGGCGCAGGGTCGCTGCGATCTGCCACCCCGCGGCGGGTTGCCATGCGAGCGTGGCCGAACCCGACCAGCGCGGCACTTGCGGCGGGCGGTTGCCATCCAGTTCGAGCGATGCGCCCGCCCCCTCGATCTCGGCATCGCTATAGGCGAGCGAGGCATTGAGGCTGAGCCTGCCCACTTGCGCTCCCAGCCCCGCCTCGATCCCGCGCGCGGCAATTGCGGGCAAGTTCTCCCGGCGGCGCAGATTGGGGCGCTGTGTGACATTGGCAATCGCGTCCTTGACGCGGTTTTCAAAGGCCGTGAGCGAAATCTGCAGCCCGGCGTCAGTCTGCCAGTCGAGCCCGGCTTCAAACCCTTCGAGCCGCTCGCTTGCAAGCGCGGCATTGGCCTCGGTCACTACCGGGAAGACCACGAAGGGGCGGGTCAACTCGTTCAAGGTCGGCAGGCGGATGCCGGTATAGGCGGCCCCGCGCAGGCGGAGGTGCTCGCTCGCCTGATAGGCCGCGCCGGCGCGCCATGTGGCAACCCAGTCGGAGCGGTCTGCCCCGACCACATTGCTGACTGTCGTGCCTGCCGGGTTGACCGCGCGGTAGAAGGTATCACTGATGACGATATGATCGGCGCGCAAGCCGCCTGTCAGCGTCAGTGCACCGAGGCGCCAGTCATCCTCGATGAACAGGCCGAGATTGGCCGTCGCCCCGCCTGCGCGGCGGCGCTCGGTCAGGGCGCCGGTGACGGCATTATAGGCCTCTTCCTGCAATTCGCCCGCGGCGCGGCGATAATCGGCGCCGATGCGCAAGGTGTGAGCCTCGCCCACCGGCGGGCGCAATTCGATCTTGCCGCCAAGCCCGGTCGATGGGGTGCGGCGCTGATCGAGCGCGCGGGTAAAGCGGGTGGCGTTGATCACGATGTTCGAAAAATCGCGCGCCTGCACATAGGCCAGTGCGTCGAAGGCCCAAGCCCCGCGCCCGATAATGCGGAGGCTGGCATCCTGCCCTTCGCTGGTGGAATCCGCCCCGCGGAACCGCAGCGTGCGCGCGTCACGGAAAAGGTTTGCGCGGGCCTGCACTTCAAGATCCCGCCCCAGCGGGGCAACCGCGCGCAGGCCGGTCTGCCAAGTATCGAAGGCGGCATCGACGCTCGCCGGGGTTAATTGGCTCGCCGGCGTGGTGTTGAATCCCGCGCCGCGATCCCAGCGCCCGCTGGCGGTGACAAAGCCGCGCCCGAGCTGCGCGGTCGCGAGCAGGCTTGCCTCGGTCTCGGCGCGATCATTGATTGCGGCGCTCGCCAGCAGCGGGCGCAAGCTGGCCGGAGCCGCACTCTCCAGCTCGATGGTGCCCGCCAGCGCGCCTGCCCCGAACGCGCCGGAGCCACCCCCGCGCGTCACTCGGATCTGGCCGAGGCTTTCGGGCGCAATCGCGCTCAAGGGGATATAGCCGAAGAACGGATCGGCCACTGGTACTCCGTCGAGCAGCACCAGCGCGCGGCTGGTGGCATTGCCGCCGAGCGCCCGCAGCGTGACCCCTTGTGCGCTCGGATTGGACGAGCGGCTGTCCGACCGGCGGAATTGCTGGAACCCGGCGACATTGAGCAGCACATCCTCGATCCGGCCCGAAGCGCTGGCGACAATCCTCTCGCGCTCGAGCGTTGTCACCGCATAGATCGCGGCGGATGGCGTCTGCGCGAGCCCGCGCCCGGTGACGATAATCTCCTTGGCGGGCTGTGGTGTGGCCGTGTCAGGGGTTTCCTGCGCCTCTTGCGCTGCCAGCGGCGCGCACAAAAGCAGGGCAGGGGCGCAGGCAGAATGGCGCAACAGCATTGCGGCAGAGTTCCTTGTCAGCGGGCGGGTGCCGGGGAGATGTGGGCTAGCCGTGCCGCCTCCCGATGCCAAGCCCGCTGGCACAGCGATGCCCCGCGCACATCATGGTTGCGCGAGCCTGCACCAGCCTGCACAAGGCGCGCCTTGCGAGAGGAGATCGTGATGCGCCGTGTGATTGCTGCTGCCGGAGCCGCCGCTCTGGCTCTGTCCGGCCTTGCCCCCGCCACCGCGCAGGAGATGCGCCCGGTTGAACAGCAGATCGGTGCAGGCGGCAGGCCGGTCGGGGCGAGCTGGTCGCGCAGTCCCGTCCATGCCCCGCATGGCATGGCAGCGACCGCGCACCCGCTGGCGACACAGATCGCGCTCGATATCCTCAAGGCCGGCGGCTCGGCCGTTGACGCGGCGATTGCCGCCAATGCTGCGCTCGGCCTGATGGAGCCGACCGGCAATGGCATCGGCGGCGATCTGTTTGCGATCATCCATGATCCCAAGACAGGCAAGCTCTATGGCCTCAACGGATCGGGCCGTTCGCCATCGGGGCAAACGCTCGAACAGCTCAAGGCCAAGCTCGGCGGCGCCAAGGTGCTTCCGCAAGTCGGCCATCTCCCGGTCACCATCCCCGGCACGGTCGATGCGTGGTTCGCGATGCACCAGCGCTTTGGCAAGCTGGCGATGGGTGACATTCTTGCACCGACCATCCGCTATGCCCGCGAAGGGCACCCGGTTGCTCCGGTGGTGGCGATGTATCTCGATCGCGGCCTGCGTTCCTTCGAAGCGCGCGCCAAGCAAACGCCGTTCGATTTCGCCAACGCCCGCGCGACCTGGTTTGCCAGCGGCAAGGCCCCCGCGGCAGGCGAAATCTTCCGCAACCCCGATCTGGCCCGCACGCTGGAGGTCATCGCGAGGGACGGACGCGATGCCTTCTACAAGGGGCCGCTGGCGCAGGTCATGGTCGGCTATCTCCAGCGGCAGGGTTCGGCCTTCACGCTGGCCGATTTCGCCGCGCATACGTCCGAATGGGTGGAGCCCGCCTGCGTGGCCTATCGCAAGGGCTATGAACTGTGCGAACTCCCGCCCAACAGCCAAGGCTTTGCCGCGCTGCAAATGGTCAACATCCTCAAGAATGTCGATCTCGCGCAGTGGGAGCGCGGCAGCCCCGAGGTGATCCATTATATCACCGAGGCCAAGCGGCTCGCCTTTGCCGATCTGGCGCGGTTTTATGCTGATCCGGCCTTTGCCAGCCTGCCGCAGGATTTGCTGAGCGAGGCATACGGGCGCCAGCGCTTCGCCCTGATCGATCCCGCGCGCGCCGCCCCGGAATTCGGCCCCGGTGCGGGCAAGCTCGAAGGGCCGGGCGACACCACCTATCTGACCGTTGCCGACAAGGACGGGATGATGGTCAGCCTCATCCAGTCGAATTATCGCGGGATGGGCGGCGGGCTGGTGCCCGACGGGCTGGGCTTCATGTTCCAGGATCGCGGTGAACTGTTCAGCCTCGATCCCGCGCATCCCAATTCCTATGCGCCCGGAAAGCGCCCGTTCCACACGATCATCCCGGCTTTTGTGAACAAGGACGGCAAGCCCTACATGACGCTTGGCCTGATGGGCGGCGGGATGCAGCCGCAGGGCCATGTGCAGGTGCTGATCAACCTCGTCGATTATGGCATGAACTTGCAGGAAGCGGGTGATGCCGCGCGGCTCAACCACGAAGGCGGCCGCGAGCCGACCGAAGACCTCACCGGCCCGGCCATCGATCCGCTCGGCACGCTCTATCTCGAACCCGGCATTCCGGCAGCGACAGTCGCGAAGCTGCGCGCGATGGGCCACAAGGTCGAGGTGGTGAGCGACGGGATCATGTTCGGCGGCTATCAGGCGATCGCGCGCGATCCGGTCAGCGGGGTTTACACCGGCGCGACCGAAATGCGCAAAGATGGTCAGGCGAGCGGTTACTGACCGCCTAGCCAAGCACCTTGGCGATAAAGGCGATCTGCGCGGCGGTGAACGCCTTGGCGAGCGGGCCTTTATCCATGTCGAAAGCGTGGATGCCGCCGGTCACTTCCTCGTAAGTGACGGGCACGCCCGCCGCCGCAAGGCGCTGCGCATAGGCGCGGTCTTCATCGAGGAAGAGATCGCAGGTGCCGACACCGATCCACGCGGGCGGCAGGCCTGACAGATCCGCGCGCCGCGCCGGGATTGCATAGGACGCAGCATCGGAATCGGCGAGCCCGCGCAGATAGGCGCCCCAGGCAAAGCGGTTGTTGCGATTGCTCCACACGCTGTGGCGCGGCCCATCAAGTTCTTCGCGGGTGGCGGTGGCGGCATCAAGCATCGGGTAGACCAGCAGTTGCGCCACCGGCTGGATGCCGCCTTCATCGTGGAGGCGCTGGACAAGACTGGCGGCCAATCCGCCGCCCGCACTATATCCGCCGACCACGATCTTGCCCCGCTCAATCCCGAGCTTGTCGGCGCGGGCCAGCACGGCATGCCACGCCGCATGGGCATCATCCAAGGCGGCAGGAAAGGGCGCTTGCGGCGCAAGGCCATAGGCCGGGCAGATCACCGGTACGCCCAGCGTCCTGGCGAGCAGCGCGGCCTTGGGGAAGATATCCTGCGGCTGACCGAACACGAAGCCGCCGCCGTGAAACAGCATCACCGCGCCCGCGCCGCGCTGTTCAGCCGGGGTGATGATGGTCATGCGCGCGCGCCCATCATGCACCTCTGCAAGCGTCACACCTGACGGATCGAAGCGCGGACGCAACAAGCCGCCGAACCAGCGCATCAGGCGGTAGGTGAAGCGGTTGATCACCAGCTTGCCCAGCTTCGCATGCATTGCGGCAAGCTCGGGCGCGACAGGGCTTGGCCGGGCCGAGCTGATATGCGGATCGCCGAATGGCGCGGCTGCTGCGGTGTTCTCCATCGGCTCTCCCCTTGGCCTGCTGGTGTGGCAAGGCTAGGCGCGTAACGCGCAGGCACGCAAGCCCGGAAGCGCGCGGGCGGCCAAATGCACACAGCGCTTGCCAGCCCCGGCTGGCTGGGCAAGGTTGACTGGGCAGCCGGGCCGACTTGGCTCTTCGCAACCAACAGGATTTTTCATGACGCAGGCTTACGCATCCGATCTCGCGCTGTTCATCAATGGCAGCTGGCGCATGGGCGAGGGACGCGATGCGCTGGCGGTGCTCAACCCCGCGACGGGCGCAGCGATCGCCGAATTGCCGGTGGCGAGCGCAGCCGATCTCGAAGAAGCCCTCGCCGCCGCGCAGGCGGGTTTTGCCGAGTGGCGCATGGTCGATGTCGACACCCGCGGCGCGATCCTGCGCAAGGCGGCAGAGCTGATCCGCGACCGCGCCGATCGCATCGCGACCTTGCTCACCACCGAACAGGGCAAGCCCGTCGGCGAAGCGCGCGGCGAAGTGGTCGGCGCGGCTGCGATGTTCGACTTCTACGCCGAGGAAGCCAAGCGCGCCTATGGCCGGGTGCTGGTGCGCCCGACAGGCCAGCGCGCGATGGTGATCAAGCAGCCGGTGGGCCCGGTGGCGGTGTTCACCCCGTGGAACTTCCCGGTCTATCTGCTCGCCAAGAAACTCGCCCCTGCCTTGGCGGCGGGATGCGCGGTGATTGCCAAGCCCGCCGAGGAATGCCCGGCCTCGACTGCGGCGCTGATGCGCTGCCTTGCCGATGCAGGCGTCCCCGCCAATGTCGCGCAGCTGGTTTACGGGGTGCCCGACATGATCAGCCGCACGCTGATTGGCTCGCCCGTGATCCGCAAGGTCAGCTTCACCGGATCAACTGCGGTGGGCAAGCATCTGATGCGGCTCGCCGCGGATGGGGTGAAGCGCATCACGATGGAGCTCGGTGGCCACGCGCCGGTGCTGGTGTTCGATGATGTCGATCTGGACAAGACGCTCGACATGCTGGTGCCGCAGAAGTTCCGCAATGCCGGGCAGGTCTGCGTCTCGCCCACGCGGTTCTACGTGCATGAACGCATCTATGACGCCTTTCTCGAAGGCTTTGCCGCGCGCACGGCGCGGCTCAAGGTGGGCAATGGGCTCGAGCCCGGCGTGCAGATGGGACCGCTCGCCAATCCGCGTCGCCCGGAGGCGCTGACAGGGCTCATCACCGATGCGACCGCGCAGGGCGGGCGCGTGCTCGCGGGCGGACAAGCCTATGGCGAAGGGTTCTTCTTCCAGCCCACGCTGCTGGCCGATGTGCCCGATACGGCTGCGATCATGAACACCGAACCTTTTGGCCCGGTTGCGGTGACGCGGCCCTTCGCGACTCTCGATGAAGCGATCGTCAACGCCAACCGTGTGCCGTTCGGACTGGCTGCCTTTGCCTTCACGGATTCGCTGCGCACTGCCAATCTGGTGGGCGATGCGCTGGAAGCCGGGATGGTGGGCATCAACAGCTTTGCGATCTCTTTTGCCGATGCGCCGTTTGGCGGCATCAAGGAATCAGGCTTTGGCAGCGAGGGTGGCCCCGAAGGCCTCGAAAGCTATCTCGTCACCAAGGCCATCTATCAGGCCTAGCCGCGTCGGCTGCGGCGGGCTTCGCGGGCGGCAGCGCGCTCGGCCGGCGTGACAACACCATCGCCATCGGCATCGGCGCGATCGAACCGTCGCAAGGCGGGCGCGGTGAATTCATCGCGGCTGATCAGCCCATCACCATCGGCATCGCGCATCGCGAAGCCCAACTCGCCCCGGGCGCTGCGTGCTTCTTCGCGGGCCTTGGCAAATTTGGCCCAAGCCTCGCGGCGGGCGGCGGTGGCGGCTTCATTGGCTTCGGCCGCAGCCCCTTCCGCGCGGGTCGTGGCCTGCGCGGCTTGGCGCTTGGCGCGCCATGTTTTCATCTTTTCGCGGTGAGCGGCCATCTCGGCAGGATCGATCATCCCGTCCGCGTTGGTGTCGATCCGATCAAACCGCTGGTTCATCATCGCCAGCGTGTCGGAACGCGAGACTGACGCATTGGGATCAAGCCGGGCAGGCTTACCCTGCGGCGCTGCCATGGCAGCAGCGGCAAACATGAGGCCAGCGGCCCCGGCGACGACAACAGACGCTTTGCGCATGATCGGGCTCCTTCACAACACCCTTCGCGAGGCTCGGGTGAGCGCAAGATGCGCGTCCTTTCCTGAACCAGCGCTTATCGGGCTTGTCCGCTGCTGGGCTCGGCAACCATCGGCGCGGGGCGATCCAGCAGCAGCAGCGAAATCCGCCGGTTGCGCGGATCAGCCGGATTGTCAGCGATCAAAGGCTCGGTGTCAGCGACGCCCTCGATCCGGGCCATCCGGCCCTGTGCAATCCCGGAAAGCAGCAAGGCTTGTCGCATGGCTTCGGCGCGGCCCGCCGAAAGCGACCAGTTATTCGCCACCACGCCCTTGCGCCACGGCAGTGAATCGGTGTGGCCGCGCAGGATCAGCGGTGCCGGTTCATTGCGCAGGACTTCGCCGATGACCCCGATCAGCCCGCGGGCATCCCGGGTGAGGATGGTCGTGCCCAGTTCAAACATCGAGAAATCGGCATCATCCATCAGATCGATCCGGATCCCTTCGGGGGCACGCATCACCCGCACCTGTCGCGCGAGATGGCGCACCTCACGCTTGGCCGCGAGCTTTTCATCGATCTTCTCGCGCAAGGCGGCGATCTTCTCGCGCTCCTGCTTGCTGCTTGTGCCTTTTTCCTTGAGACCGCTGGTGGAAATCGTGCGCATCCCGGAGAGGTTACGGGTATTGGGAAAGGTGTCCGAATCTGTGATGGATGAACCTTTGAGCAGCCCATCCGAACCGGCGGTTTCCTGGCGCAACTTTACCAGCGTGGGAGAAAAGTAATCAGCGATCCCCTTGCGCTGCTTTTCCTCGGTCGCGCCGAGCAACCACAACAGCAGGAAGAACGCCATCATCGCGGTCACGAAATCGGCATAGGCGACTTTCCACGCCCCGCCGTGATGCCCGCCTTCGACGATGGTGACCTTCTTGACGATGATCGGTGCCACCGGCTTGCCAGTGGCAGCCATGCGGTTTGCCGCAGCGGGCTCGGCATCGGCCATCTTACCGGCCCCGCATCATATCGAGAAGTTCGGTCAGCTTCGGGCGATAGGCAGGCGGCAGCCCCGAGCGCGCGGCTTCGAGCACCAGCGGCTGCGGGTAGCCATGCAGGCTCGCCACGATCACCTGCTTGATCGCGTGGAAGATCTTCTGGTCATGGGCATTGATCTGCTTAAGGCGGCCCGCCATCGGCGCGGCGAAGCCATAAGCCAGCAGCACGCCGAGAAACGTGCCGACCAGCGCGCCGCCGATCATCTTGCCCAGCACGGCTGGAGGCTGATCGATCGCACCCATGGTCTTGATGATGCCGAGCACCGCTGCCACGATCCCCAGAGCCGGGAATGAATCCGCCAGCGTCTGGATGGCGTGAGCAGGCTCGTCCATTTCGTGCATCTGCGTCTTGATCGCGTTGTCGATGACATCCTCGACCGCGTGGGTATCAAGCGTGCCCGACGACACCACCAGCAAGGTCAGGGGATCACAGATCAGATCGCATACCGCCTTGTTGGACTGGAGGCGGGGATATTCGCTGAAGAGCGCCGAATTGGCCGGGTCGGTGACATGGCTTTCGAGGGCAACCGGCCCTTCGGACCGCAGCAGCTTCATCAGCTTGCTGGTCAGCGCGATCGCATCAATATGATCTTCCTCGGTGTAGGAAGGGCCCTTGAATACCTTGCGCAGACCGCCGCCCAGCAGCTTGATCTCGTGCATGGTGTTGCCGATCAGCACGCCGCCAGCGGCGGCGCCGCCGATCATCATGAGTTCGAGCGGCATGGCGGCCAGCACCGGTCCCAGCGAGCCTCCGGCCAGCACGAAGCCGCCAAACACCATCACCAGCAGGACGATTATACCGATAGCAGCAAACACGGTCGGAAGGTTCCTTGCAGCTCAGCAGAGGATCAGGAGAGAGCGCGGAACAGGCTGAGGCTGCTGATCCGCGCGAAGGCCGACTGGCTGGCTTCAAGCGCTGTCATCGCCTGCTGCAAGCGGATGATCGCTTCACTGATCTGCGTGTCACCGATCTCCGACCGGCGCTCGGCCAGATCAACCGCGCGACCCTGCTGCTCGGTCTGGATCATGTCGACCCATACCGCGCGGGTGCCCAAGATGGTCTGCGCCCGGCCGACGGTGTCGAGCGCGCTGTCGAGCCCTGCAATGGCGTCGCGCGCCGCGGCGGCCGGATCCCCGGTTCCGCTGGCGAGCGCTGAGGCCAGCGTTCCCAGCACCGCAAAGGCACTGCTGGGCACGCCCCCTTGCTCGAATTCAAAGATCTGCGAACCCGGCAGACCACGTTCAATCACGGTGCCCGGCGCAAGCGGAATGGCTGGCACGGTGGCGCTGCCCGCATAGATCACAGCACCACTGGCATCGCGGGTAAAGGCCGGGCCTGCCACATCGCCCGCAAACAGGGGTTCGCCGTCGGGGGTCGTCGCGTTGGCGCGAGCAAAGAGTTCCTGTTCGAGCTGTGCCAGCTCAGCGGCGATCGCGGCGCGCCCGGTCGGTCCGAGCGGGCTGTTGCCCGCCGCTACGGCCAGTTCACGAGCACGTTGCAGCAAGGCACTGACCCCTTGCAATTCGCGGTCGGCCAGCCCGAGTTCCTGCCCGAGTTGGGCCGCATTGGCACTTGCGGCTTCCGTCAGCCGCGCACGCCGATCAAGCACCCTCAGCGCCGCAGCAGCTGCCGGGTCCTGTGATCCGCGCTCGATGCGTGAACCCGTTGCAATCTGGGTCTGTGCGCGGTCGATCTGGCTGCGCAGGCCGTTCATTTGACTGATCGAACGCTCGAAAAAGCTGCCGAAAGATGTGCTCAAGCTGCCCATATCGTCATCTCCCTCAGCGCAGTGCCAGAATTGTATCGAACAGATTGGCCGCAACCTGGATCACCCGGCTGTTCGCTTCGAAGGCCTGCTGCAAGCGGACGAGATTGGCGGCTTCGGTGTCGAGATCGACACCAATCTCGCGCCGCAGCTCTCCTTCGGCGGTGGCGGCAACAATGCTTAAACCTTCGCGGCGCAGTTCAAGTCCGGCGACCCGGCTGGACAATTGCAGCAGCATGCCATTGGCTCCCGCCACCGGGCCCGTTTCTGCCGCGATCCCGCCGAGAAGAGCGGTCAGATTGGCGGTGTCCCGGCTGCCGGGGCTCGCCCCGCCAGGCGCGGTTGCCAGTCCTGCGCCCGAGACCATGACAACAGCGATGTTGCCCGCGCCGGTTCCTGCGAACATCGGCTGGCCGGGGCTGCCCGCAAGATCGCTACCGGCTGCCTGCGCTGTGTTGACCAGTGTGATCAGGTTGTTCGCCAGCGCATCAAGCTGATCTTGCACTTCGACTTTGCCTTGCAGCGCAGCCGCGCGCCCGGCCATGGCACCGCTGGCGGGGACGAAGCCTGTCCCGCCGATGGTGAAGCTGATGGTTCCATTCGCAGCCACATCAAGCGAAAGGGGCGCGCTCGTTCCGCCATCCACCAGCGGCACTTCCGGGGTGCCATTGGCTGTCACCAGCACGGTACCGTTCTCGTTGAAGCTTGCGGTAATGCCAAGCTGATCGGCAAGCTTGCGGAGCGCTGCATCGCGGCTGTCCAGCAAGGCAGCTTTGCTTGCCGAGCCATCACGCGCGGCGACCAGTTCGCGGTTTATGCGCGCGAGATCTTCGGTCAGCGTATTGACGGTCATGACATCGGCTTCGGCTTCACCGACGGTGAGGCCGCGGGCATTGGCCAGTGTTTCGTTGGCCGTGTTGAAGGTGCCTGCCAGACGCCGCGCGCTTTCTACCACGCTCGTGCGCAAGGGGATGTTGGTGGGATCGCTTTCGAGGCGGGTAAGCGCCGCTTCAAACGCAACCATGGCATCGAACAATTGGGTGCGCTCAAGCGCGGTTTCCGCGGCAGCAAGACCCTGCAGTTGCGCGGATGTGCTCGCCAGCGCCGAAGCACTGTCGCGCGCCTGGCGTTGCACCAACGCGCTCTGAACCCGCTCGATTCCGCTCAGTCGCACACCACCAAATGCATCCGAGGAATTGAACCCGATGTTTCCGGTCCCGACGACCTCGCTCTGCGTGAGGCTACGGCGCGAAAAATCGCCGTTCGTCGCGTTGGCAATGTTCTGCGAGGTCAGTTCAAGACCCGTGCGGGAGGCAAGCAGGCCACTGCGGCCGATCGAGAACATGGCGATGGGCATCACTTCGCTCCTGGCGTGCGGATGTGCTGTGCAAGCTGCGCCTCGATCGTGCGGGCAAAGCCGAAGGCTCCGGTCTCCGCTGCGATGTCAGCGAGGCGTTCGTCGCGCATCGCGGTGAACTGCTGCATACCCCCGCCGGTCAGCGGGGTTTCGTCCGCCGCGAAGGCCGCGCGCGCGCTTTCCAGCATGCGGCGCACCATGATCGCCTCGAACCCTTGCGCCGCCTTGCGAAGCTGCGCCTGTTCGGCCGAAAGTTCGGCTGCGGGCTGCGGCTTTGCCGTGTGGCGCGCCAGCGGAATCGGGGCTGCGGGCGGATCGAGCGGGGTCATCACAGCACCACCATCTCAGCCTGCAACGAACCTGCCTGCTTGAGGCTTTCGAGGATCACGATCAGATCCGTCGCCCCGACGCCCAACAGATTCAGCGCGTCGACAATTTCCGCAAGGTTGGCTGCGCCCGGCATCAAGGCAATCCGGCTGGCTTCCTGTTCGACACTGATCGTGCTGGATTCCTCTACCGCGGTTTCCCCGCGCGAGAAGGGCGCGGGCTGGACGACCATCGGTGCCTCTTCGATCCGCAGCACCAGCTTGCCGTGGCTGATCGCGGCCGGCGCAAGCCGCACCGCTTGATTGATCACGACGGTTCCGGTGCGACTATTGACAATCACCCGGGCCGCTTTGGGCGCAGGGGTGACGGCGAGCATCTCGATCTCGGCCAGCATGCCCGAGCGCACATCATTGCCCATTGGCAAAGTCAGCTCGATGCTGACCCCGTCGCCGATCCGCGCTGTGCCGGGAAAGCGGGTGTTGATCGCATCGCGGACCCGGCTCGCGGTCAGGAAATCGGCTTGATGGAGGTTGAACCTCAGGCTGCCTGCGCTGTCGAATCCTGTGGCGACTGCCCGCTCCACCGTGCCCCCATCGGCGATGCGCCCGACCGTGGGCACGTTGATGGCGACTTGCGAACCATCGCGCGCGCTTGCGCCGAGGCCGCCGACCGCAACGTTGCCCTGTGCGATGGCGTAGATCTGTCCGTCGGCACCGATCAACGGGGTCATGATGAGCGAACCGCCCCGCAGACTGCGGGCCTGCCCGATCGCAGAGACCGTCACGTCAAGGCGTTGCCCCGGCTTGGCAAAGGCGGGCAATTCGGCCGTGATGACGACCGCAGCGGCATTGCGCAGGTTCGGGCTGACGCCGGGCGGCAATTGCAGGCCAAGCCGTTCGGACACGCCTCGCATGGCTTCGGTGACATATTGCAGATTGTCATCACCCGTGCCCTGCAGCCCGACAACCACGCCATAGCCGGTCAGCTGGTTGGCGCGCAGGCCTTCGAACTGGCCAAGGTCGCGGATGCGTTCGGCAGCTGCCGGGACGGGGGCAAGCGCCACGACAAGGGCGAGCAGCCAGGTAAGGAATTTCATGCCATGTGCTCCCTTCATCAAAATGGCGAAATCATGCCGAAAAACCGTGACAGCCAACCAGGACGGCTTGCCTCCTGGATCGCACCGCTGCCCGAATAGATCATCCGCGCATTGGCCACCTGATTGGAAAACAGGCGGTTGCTTGCATCCACATCAATCAGCCGGACTCGTCCGGCGAACTGCACCCATTCTTCCCCCTGACTGAGCGCCAGCTGCTTTTCCCCGACAACATCGGCTGTCCCGTTGGGGTAGACGGCGGCGATAGTGACAGCGATCGCACCATTCAGACGGCTTTGCTGCGCAGCATTGCCCTGACCTCTGAACGTCCCTTCGCTGGCAGCTTTAAGGGCTTCGGGGTTCAAAAAGCTGAGCGGACCGGACGCGGGCGGCGTGATGGAAAAGCTCCCGTCCCGTCGCGTTTGCCCGGTTGTGCTCTTTTGCGTGGTGGTGGCCTCGACCAGCACAATGGTGAGCATATCGCCTACCGCCCGCGCACGTGCGCCGACATGCAGGGCCGAATACCCGCGGCTGGCCTGAAAGATTGCCCCCGCATTGGCTGCCGATTGTGCTGGATCATCGGCCGCCGGCAGCGGCGGTGGGGGCGAAGTAAAGCCCGGGCGCGGCGCGGCGCCGAGCCCGCCCATGCAGCCCCCGAGCATGCCAGCAAACACGCCGAGCATGACGATTGCACAAGCCCGCTTCATCCTGCGCTCCCCGCTCACAGCGTCTGGTTGGCGTTGCGAAGCATTTCGTCGACCGCGCTCACCATCTTGGAGTTGATTTCATAGGCGCGCTGGGCCTCGATCATCCCGACGAGTTCCTCGACGACGTTGACATTGGAAGCCTCCAGCATGCCTTGCCGGATGCGGCCGCGCCCGTCCTGACCGGCCGGGCCAACCTGCGCCGGGCCGCTGGCGGCCGTTTCGACCAGAAAGTTGTCGCCAATTGCGCGCAGCCCTGCCGGATTGACGAAGCTTGCCACCACCAGTTCGCCCAGCTGAACTGGCTCAGGTGAGGCCGCGGTCACCGCTGTGATGATCCCGTCCTGTCCAATGGTCACGGTGGTGGCATCGAGCGGAATCTGCACCGGCGGGGTAAGCGCAAAGCCCTGCGCCGTGATCAATTGGCCTTCAGGCGAAAGCGTCAGATTGCCTGCGCGGGTAAAGCCGATCTCGCCATTGGGTGGCAATTCGACTTGGAAATAGCCTGGGCCATCCAGCGCGAGGTCGAACGGCTTGCCGGTAGAATCGAGATTGCCTTGTGTTTCGATGCGGCTGGTGCCTTGCACCTGCACGCCGGTGCCGAGGTTCAGGCCCACCGCATAGGCGCTTTGCGCCGACGACTGCTGGCCCGCGACACGTTTTTCCTGGTAGGTGAGCGTCGCGAAATCGACCCGGTCACGCTTGAAGCCGGTCGTGCCGATATTGGCAAGGTTGTTGGCAATCACGCGGATGCGCGCATCCTGCGCTTCGAGTCCGGTGCGCGCGACGTTGAGAGCGGAATTGGGCATTATGAGGACTCCCTGAAAAAATGAGCTTGGATCAGCGCAGCGCCATCAGGCGGCTGCCCGCCTCATCGAGTTCGCCTGCGGTGCGGATGATCTTGGCCCGTTGTTCGAAAGCACGCTGGGCATCGATCATCCCGACCAGAACCTCGGCGGTTTGCACGTTCGAGGCTTCGAGCGAGCCGGGTGTGACCCTGGCAGTGGGATCGGGCGGCAGCACACCGGTTCCGCCCTCGCCGTCAGGCACCTTGAGGAAGCTGTCGATGCCTTTGACCAGACGGCTGCCTTCGGCAGAGACGAGCTTGATCCGGTCAACCGTGTCGGCCGGCTGGTTGCCGGGTGCGGCCGGATCGCGGGCAAGCACTGCACCATCGCTTGCAATGCTCAGGACAAAGCCGGGTGGCACACTGATCGGCGTGCCACCTTCACCCAGCACAGGCAGTCCTTCGCCATTTTCCAGCAGTCCCGCCGCGCTGACCCTGAGATCGCCGCGCCGTGAATACACCTCGCCGCCATTGGGCGCCTGAAAGGCGATCAATGCCTTGCCTTCGACCGCGATATCAAGCGGCTGACCAGTGGCACTGACTGTCCCGCTGGCCATATCTGCGCCGCGCACATTGCCGCGCGCCATCGCCCGCGCTTCGACCCAGCTTCCGTCGGCTTCCCCGCGCAGACTGGCAGGAAGGACGGCGAAGACTTCTTGCCGGAAGCCGGGTGTCGTCGCGTTGGCGAGGTTGTTCGCGGTTGCCCGCTGACGATCCAGCGCCGCGTTCATGGCAGTGAGGGCGGTGTAGATCAGCCGGTCCATCGTTCAGGCCTTACTGGCGCAGGTTCAGCACGGTTTGGGTGATCTGCGTCGCCGTATCGATGGCACGGGCATTGGCCTGGAAATTGCGCTGGGCGGCCAGCAGCGAGACCATTTCCCCCGCCAGATCAACATTCGAGCGTTCCAGCGTGCCCGATCGCAACTGACCGAAGCTGCCGCTGCCCGGATTGCCGAAAGCGGGCGCGCCCGAATCCCCGGAAGCCTGCCAGCGGGTCTCTCCGACCGGGCGCAGACCATTGGGCGCCGCAAAACTGGCAAGGGCAACGATGCCGATGGGGGTCGTGGTTCCGTCGTTGAACGCCGCGGTAACAAGTCCGCGCGGGTTGATCGAAATGTTCGCCAGTTCGGCACCCGCGGCATTGGACATCGGAATGATGACATTTGCGGGCACAGCCGATGTGGGTGCCCCTGTGGCGTCAACCGGAAATGCCTGCAGGGCTCCGCCGAAGGAATCCTGCAAAGCACCGGTCACCGAGACTTCCATGCGGCCGTTGCGGGTAAAGCTGGTTTCGCCCGATACGGGGTCGGTCACCATGAAAAAGCCGCTGCCATTGATCGAAAGGTCAAGGCTGCGCCCGGTCTGTTCGATCGGACCAAGCGCAAAGTCCTGCGTGATACCGGCCAGCGTGGCGCCAATGCCCGGTGTGAGGCGCGGGTCGGTGTTGTTGCCGGTGGCGACAAGATCAGCGAACTGCGCGCCCGAACGCTTGAAGCCCGTGGTTTCGGCATTGGCAATGTTGTGAGCGATCACGCGCAGGCTGGTTTCGGCATTGCGCATGCCGCTGAGAGACGTGAAGAATGACATGGCGGGTATCCTCGGTTGAAAGATGTTGGGATCAGGTGGTGGGCGCTCCGGACGGCGGCACCGCCGCTTCCTGCGCGGCGATCAGCCGGTCGAGCTGACGCGAAATCTGCGACAGGGTCGAAGCCGTCTCGGTGCTGGCCGCAAGCGCGGAAAACTGCGCCATCTGCGCCAGCATCGCTTCGTTGTTCATCGGCGACGACGGATCCTGAAACTGTAGCTGGGTTGTCAGCAGCCGGAGAAAATCAGCCTGACCGAGGCCGCCCAGACCGCCTTTGCCGCTTGGCTGCGAAGGCGTATTGAGCCGGTCAAGTACCGGTTGGACAGGGTTGGGTGTGACTTGCATGATCAATTGCTCCTCAGGGTTTCGAGCATCAGTTGCTTGGCGGTTTGCAGCGCTTGCACCAGGTTCTGATACTGGCGGGCGCTTTCCATGATCTCGACCATCTCACCGGTTTCATCGACGGCCGCTTCCCACACATTGCCGTCGGCGTCGGCGAGCGGGTGGCCGGGGTCATACCGCTTGGTCGGGGCATCCTCGGCACGGACCAATCCGTTCGCGCTCACGCTTGCCATCCCGCTGGCGCGGTCAAGTTCGGTGGCGAAAACGGCGCGGATCGGGCGATAGGCTTCGCCTTCACTGCCAGCGACTGATCCGGCGTTGGCAAGATTGCTGGTGGCTGCATTCATCCGCACCATCTGCGCCGACATGGCACGTTCGGTGAGGCTGAACAGGTTCATGCGGGGGCTGTCCGGCATCGGCCTATTCTCCCTTGATCGCGCGGGTGATGGTGTTGACCTTGCCCTGCACGAAGGACAGCGTGGCGCTGTAGGCTACGGCGTTTTCGGCAAAGGCGATCTGTTCGCGAGACAGCTCAACGGTGTTCCCGTCGAGCGATTGCATGGTCGGTTTGCGATAAACGAGGCCCGCGCTTTCGCTGCCGGCGATCCCCATCCTGTTGCCTTCAAGGCGCGCGGCAAGGGCCGCACCGAAATCGATGTCGCGCGCTTTGTATCCGGGCGTGGCGGCATTGGCGATGTTGGAGGCCAGCACGCCCATGCGCTGCGAGCGCACCTCAAGCGCGGCGCCATGGATGCCAAATATCTTTGCGTTCACGGCAGATAAGCTCCCTTGCGGACAGTGATCAGCGGTGAAACCGGCAGCGCCAGCTTCTGCGATCCCCTTCCAGCAGGAAACGTGCCAATCTCTCCGAGCCCTGCGTGATGCGCCTCAGCGACTAAGGTGGGGCGGCAGGGTTTTGCCGGATCGGGTTGCAGGGCAGGGCAAGGTTCTGCCGCCACATTAGGGGCGGGCTCCTGTACTGACGATTCTTTCCCTCAAATCGCGGTCGGGCGCTTAATCGTCCCGGCATGATGTCCGTTCTGTGGGAGGTGACGCGGGCGGACATAAGGATTGGATGATGGGCACTGTGGGCTTCAGCCTGATCAACCCAGAAGCGGCAGTGCTTGTGCTGGGTGGCACGATCATTGCCAGCGGGCTGGCGCATGGCTGGGGCAATCTCTGGACGGCATTCAGAGAGTTGCGCGGCCTTGCGCGGGCGCCGCTTGATGAAGCGACCAACCGTGCCGCCTTGGCCCGGCTTGTCTATGCGATCAACCGGCAGGGGCGGTTTGCAGCGCAGGCGCCGCTTCCGCCCGACCCTGCGCTCGCCGACGTGATTGCAGCGTATCTTCGCCTTGGCGATGTAACTGCGATGAAAAAGCAGTGGCGAACGCAGCGTATAGCTTCCGGTGCGGCGCACCGCGCTGCGGCCGCGACATGGCGGCGGGCGGGCGAGCTTGCGCCCGTGGCCGGGTTGGCCACCACGCTTTATGCGATAGCCGGTCTTGCGCCGAAAGGCGACGAAACGCTGGTGGCTACGACTGCCACAGCAGTAGCAACCGCGGTGGTCTCGACGCTTTACGGGTTGCTGCTTGCCCACCTGATTTGCTTGCCGCTGGCCGGTGCAATCGAGCGCAAGGGGCAGGCTGATCAGGCGGTGCGCACCAAGCTCATGCGCTGGTTCCAGAACCAATTGCCGCCCGCTTGCCCGAAAGATCCGCGCCAATCACCAACCCGGCTCGTGCACGCAGCATGACTAGTCAGCGTTCCCTGTGGTCTGGATACGGTTGGCACTTCATCCTTGCGGATCTGTCGCTGATCCTGTTTCTGCTTACCCTGCGAGGGTTTGCCGGCGTAGCGGATCAGTCGCCAGGCACTGAACAGCCGAGCGAGGCTGTCCCGGAGGTTACGATTGCCCCTTCGCAGGCGATTTTCCGGCCGGTCCCCGCCGGTCCCAACATCGCAGAGTGGCTTGCCAGCCAGCCTCAAGATGACCGTGCGACCCTGACAATCTTTGCACGCTACGTGTCCGGGGGTGAAACCGAGGCGTGGCAGCAGGCCAGCAGGCTCGCGCAGGAGGCCGAACAGCGCAAGGTGGCGACCCGCATGATCCTATCACAAGGAAGTGACGCCGATCTCTATGCCAGTCTGGCCTACGACAGTGTGGCGGCAGATCGGCCGTAATCGGACCTTGGCATGATCATTGCTTTCTTGGGTGGGCAACCTTTGTTCTGGAACTGATTATCATGCACTATGCTCCCACTCGTCTGGCCATGGCGCTTGCGCTTGCCGCAGTCGCGAATCCTGTTGGCGCCTCGGAGTACATCAGCCCGGCCGAAATCGATCGGGCGCTTGTCGGCTTCACCGGGGCGCCCGTCGGCAGTCCCGGTGGGGCGCGTTTGCCAACTGATGCCCGGCTTCGGCTTGCGGCCTGCGCCAGTCCCCTGGTGCTTGATTGGCATACCCCGTCGCGCACCAGCGTAAGCGTGGCATGTCCGGGCCCGTCCGCATGGCGGATCTTTGTCGCCGTTGCCCCCGTAGCGGCAGCGAGCAACGGCACGCAGGCTGTCAAACGCGGTGATTCCGTCATGATTGCTGTGCGTGGTCAGGGCTTTGCGGTGCAGCAACCGGGCGAGGCCGTCGAGGGCGGACAAATTGGCGACTGGATCTTCGTTCGCACCGCTCGCAAGGCCGAAGCGCTTCGCGCCCGGATCGAACATCCCGGTCTGGTGGTGATCCCTGTGCGATAAGTAGTCCTGCGGAGCAAATTTCGAAGATTTCGTTCTTAAACCTCCAGACACCCGGCCGTTCTGGCAATTGGAAACCACCCCGGAGACGCATGATGCCCTCGGTTGAAATAAGCAAACTGCATGGGATTGGCCCCGCCCGCGCGCTGTCGGAAAGCGACCGTTCGCAAGCCGCGCCGCAATCCGCCAGCTCCGCTGCAGGATCCTCCGCGAAGCCAGGGCTGGCGGTGGAAGTCGGCTCGGTATCGGCAATCGGAAGTGCAACGCCGCCTGTGGATACGGATCGCGTGGAACAGATCCGTGCCGCCTTGCGTGACGGCAGCTATCCCCTTGTGCCCACGAAAATTGTTGATGCCATGATTGCAGCGCAAGTGAGCTTTTCAGTGCTGCCGAAGGACGGGAAATGAACTCTGTATCCCCAGAAGCAGCCGCCCCGGCAGAGTATTCCAACCTGAAGGAATGCCTGCGGCAATTGATTGCCGTGACCGAACGGGAGCGGCAAGCGCTTGCCGCGCTTGATGCCGATGATCTCTTCCTGATCGCTCGCGAGAAGGAAGAATTGTGCGAGGTCCTCGGCGCGTTTGAGAGCAAGGCGCTTGATGGCCCCACGCTTGCGCTGGCCGAGACGGCGCGCCAGCTCAACGAAGTCAATCGTCGGGTGCGGAACCTGCTCGCAGCCAACGTTGCGGCCCGGATTGCCGCACTGGGTGGCGAGGCGCGCCGCAGCGGATTGGGCCACACCGGTCACGTCTGACGCTCCTACGCCATTTGGCACGCTGCTTGCTGATAGATCGGGACGGGTATCGCGCCCCTGCGGTACCGCCCCAGTCAATCGGAGCAAGCATTGGGTTATTCGGTGCCAACTTTCAGTCTTCCGCAAGGCGCAGGTCGCAGTGCCTTCGATGCGGCGGCACGTGGCTTTGAAGCAAGCCGTGAGAAAGGCAGCATTCCAGCGGTAACAAGCGAGGCGCCTTCGGTCGAAGGAGCGATCGCCAATGCCGCCCGCCAAACCGGCGTCGATTTTTCATTCCTGCTGGCTCAGGCGCGGGTCGAATCCGCGCTTGATCCGGCAGCGAAGGCGCGCACATCAAGCGCGACCGGGCTTTACCAGTTCATCGAGAGCACTTGGCTTGATACCATGAAGCGGCACGGCGCGCGCTTCGGGCTGGGTACGGTGGCCGGTGCCATCGCAGTCGGCCGCGACGGCGGAGCATATGTCGCTGATCCCGCGTTACGCTCGCAAATCCTCGCCATGCGCAACGATCCGCAGGTTGCAGCATGGATGGCTGCCGGCCTTGCCGAGGATAATGCCGCACATCTGATGCCGATCCTCGGTCGCCAGCCCGATCACACCGAGCTCTATCTCGCACATTTCCTCGGGGCAGGCGGCGCCGGACGGTTCCTTTCGGCGATGCAGGAGGATCCCCACCAAAGCGCGGCCGCTTTGTTCGGGAAGGCCGCAGCCGCCAATACCCCGATATTCTACGAAGCCGATGGAAGTCCACGCAGTCTTGCCGGGGTGATGAGCCACCTCACTGCGAAGATGGGGCAGGCGACAGGGCTCGCGACCCGCGGGGGAAGCCGACCTGTCGTCGCGCAGTTGCCTGCATCGGCCCAACCGTCCTTCGTCGCCAGCGCGCCTTCATCTGGCCTGCCGGCAGAGCGTGCCGTCTCGGTGCCACTGTCTGATGTGCTCAACGCCACCTTCGGTGTGCGGGGCGCTGCGGGCGAAGCTTCGGGACGAGCGCAGGCGCATGTCCAGCGCGCTTACAGCCAGTTGCGGGCGTTCCGGCTGTGACCACATTTGATCTCTCCTCTCCCGCGCTGATGGGGCATCTCCGGCGCGCGCCCGCTGCCATGGCACTGCCGGTTGGCATTTTTGCGCTGTTCGCGCTGATGGTCCTGCCGATCCCGCCCTTGCTGCTCGATATATTTTTCGTGCTCAACATCGCCATTTCTGTGGCCGTGTTGATGGTTGCCCTGAATGCGCGCAGCCCGCTGGATTTTTCATCGTTCCCCACGGTGCTGCTGTTTGCGACGTTGCTGAGGCTTGCTCTCAATGTCGCCTCGACCCGCGTGGTGCTGGTTGCTGGCCACCAGGGCGGTGCTGCGGCTGGCGAGGTGATCGAAAGCTTCGGGCAATTTCTTGTCGGGGGGAACTTTGCCGTTGGCTTGTTCGTGTTCTGCATCCTGCTGATCATCAACATGATCGTTATCACCAAGGGTGCCGGGCGCGTGTCCGAAGTATCGGCGCGTTTTGTGCTGGATGCCTTGCCGGGCAAACAGATGGCGATTGATGCGGATATTGCTGCGGGATTGGTCACAGCCGAAGAAGCACGCGAGCGCCGGGCCAAGGTTGCTGTCGAGGCGGAATTCTACGGCTCGATGGATGGTGCCTCCAAGTTTGTGAAGGGCGATGCGGTCGCCGCGCTGCTGATCCTTGGGGTCAACGTTATTGCCGGATTTGCCCTCGGCATGTTGAGCCACGGCCTGTCGGCCGCGGAAGCAGGGTCGCTTTACATCACGCTTGCGGTTGGCGATGCTCTGGTGGCGCAGGTTCCTGCACTGCTGCTATCCATCGCTGCGGCCGCAATTGTCACGCGTGTTGCCGACAAGCGCGATCTGACGGGGCAAATAGCCGGACAGTTTTCTGACCCTCGGGGTTGGCTGCCCGTGGCGCTGATCCTTGGCGGGATCGGGCTGATGCCGGCGATGCCGCAGTTGGTTTTCCTTCCGGGCGCAGCAATTGCAGGTGCGATCTGGTGGCAGCTTACGCGGCGGGCGGCCGAACCTGCCACGCCTCTGGTGGCTTCCCCTGAGACCGCGCCTGATCACATCAGTCTCAACGATGTCAGCGATGCGACGCTGGTCACGATCGAACTGGGCTTCGGACTTGTCGGGCTGGTGGACAATAATGCCGGCGCGCCGCTCATCTCGCGGATCACGGGCATTCGCAAGCAATTGTCCCGCGATCTGGGCTTTGTGCTGCCGCAGTTCCGCATCCGGGATTCGCTTGATCTCGGGGCACAGGATTACGTGGTTCTGCTGGGAGGGGTGGTGGTTGCCAATGGTGCGGTGCGGCCCGCACGGCTGCTGGCCATTGATGCTGGCGAGGTGCGCCCCGGTCATGGTCTCGCGGGTGAGGCTACCCATGATCCGAGCTTTGATTGCCCGGCCTTGTGGATTGATCCGGCGCTGCGCGATCATGCGGTGGCCGAAGGGTTTTTGGTTGTCGATCCGGCGACGGTTATCGCCACGCACACCCAGCAGGCCTTGCTGGCCGAAGCCCATGCCCTGCTTGGCCCCGAGGAAGTGCGCGAATGGCTCGACGCGCTGCGGGCCCGCGCACCTGCCTTGGTTGAGGCAGTCCATCCCGATCCGCTTTCGCTCGCCGCCTTGACCCGCATCCTGCGCGCCTTGATCGCTGACGGGATCGGTCTGGCGCATCCGCAGCCCTTGTTCACAGCGCTCGCGCTTGGACTGCAACGCACGCATGATTTCGATGGGCTGATCGATCATGTCCGGGCCGAAATGGGCGCCCGTCTGGTTGCGCGGATTGCCCAGCCGGGTGAAGCCCTGAAAGTCGTCACGCTGGATGCCGGGCTTGAGGGCGCGATCCTCGGCGGGATGATTGATCCGGCTACGGGCCAGCCGCTGATCGATCCGGATTGCGGAGCCATGATTGTGCGTACGCTCGGCGAGATCATCGCTGTTGAGGGAGGCCCTGTGGCCCTGATCGTCCAGCCGCCAGCACGGCGAGCCTTGGCAGCGCTGGTCAAGCAACGGGTGCGGGCCTGCCTTGTGCTTTCGATCAATGAGTTACCTTCGAACCGCCCCGTCGAAGTGGTGGGCGTGATCGGGGCAGAACTGCCCGTCCAGGGTGCTCTGCCCGCGCCAGAGGAGCTGAGTGTATGAAACACGATCCGGTTACAATGCGCGCCTATGGAGCCGCAGCGGCGCCGCCGCGCAGCGAGATCGAGGACCGGGTAAGGCGCTTCCTTCCGTTGGTGCGGCGCACAGCGTGGCACGTTTATGGTGCTGGCCGGGATGGCCTTGAGCTTGATGATCTGGTGCAGGCGGGCCTGCTTGCGCTGACGGAATGCGCGGCGCGGCACAATGGCCCGACCGAGGACGGCTTTGCCGCCTATGCCAAGATCAGGGTACGCGGCGCGATGGTCGATTGCCTGCGCCGCGCGGCCCACACCAGCAGAGGCGCGCGCCGCAGATTGGCGCATTATGAAGATGGCTTGCGCAGCTTGCGATCGGTGCTCGGACGCGAGCCCAGCCGCGCCGAGCTGGCGGCGCACCTCGGCCTTGATGAAGGAGCCTTGCGCGAGATCGAGGCATCATCGGTCACGCTGACGCCGATTACGGAAGAATATGACGAGACCAGCATGGCCTTTGCCAGCGATGATCCCGATCCGTTCGAAGCGCTATGCGCGGCGGATGATCGTGATCGCCTTGTCCGCGCCATGACAGCCTTGCCCGAACGGCTGCAACTGGTGTTGCAATTGTTCTTCGTCGAGGAGTTGAACCTGACGGAAATCGCTGCGGTGTTTGATGTCAGTGTCCCGCGGGTCCACCAGCTGCGGGCCAAGGCCTTGCAGGATCTCAAGGCGTTGCTTCAAGCGGACATGGCGGAGGCCTGAAGCTCCCGCCAGCCGTGTTCAATAGCTCGGCCCGTGACCGTGGCCATCACCATCGCCGTGCCCGTGGGTATCAACCGCCGCGCGCGCTTCGGCAGAGCCGGTCGCGGTGGCGGTGCCGCCTTCCCACCAATAGGCGCGGCGCTTGGCCGTGCCGGTGGCGACCTCGTTCATGGTCTTGGCATCATAGAGCCGCCCGCCGATCATGACTTGTTCGATGGCATCGGACTTGCGAATGTCCTGACTGGGATCATCCGACAGGATCAGCAGGTCGGCGAGCTTGCCCGCTTCGAGGCTGCCGATGTCCTTGTCCATACCGAGTGATTGGGCCGGAGCGATAGTGCCGGCCTTGAGCGCTTCGATCGGGCTCATGCCGCCGCGCACAAAGCTCCACAGCTCCCAATGCGCGCCGACACCGGCTTGCTGGCCATGCGCGCCGATGCTGACCTTGATTCCGCGCTGGGCGAGCTTCCGGGCCTCGCGCGCCGAATTGTCGTCCATGAAGGCCCATTCCGGCGCTTTGACCCGGCGCGCCGTTTCGGCCAACAAGGACCGTGGCGGGGTGTGCACCATCAGCGGATTGTCGAACACATCGGTCGCCTGGCGCCAATAGGGATCGCCGGCAAGGCCGCCATAGGTGACGACCAGCGTCGGTGTGTAATTGGTGTTGGACTGCCCGAAGAATTGCAGCACATCATCGTAGAACACATCGATCGGCACATTGTGTTCGAGCGTCGAATTGCCATCGGCAACGATGTTCATGTCCATCCCGTAGAGCGAGCCGCCCTCGGCCACCACCAGCATGCCTTCCTCGGCGGCCGCGCGGGTGACCATCTGGCGCTGTTCGCGCCGCGGCTGGTTGTAGTTCTTCACCGAGATACCGCCCTGCGCCTTGATCCGGCGGACATGCGCCAGCGCATCATCATAGGTGTCGATCCGCGCATAGACCCCCGGGGCGCGCGCCCCGTAGATGATCTCGCCGGTCGAGAAGATGCGCGGGGCCAGCAGCATCCCGGCGCGTTGTCGTTCAGCCGCCGCGAAGATCTGGCTCGCCCGGTTCGACGGATCGTGCAGCGTTGTCACCCCCATGGCGAGGTTCTGCACCAGCGACCAGTTCTGCTGCGGGATGAGATCGCCCACCCCCTGCGGCCCGTGGGCGTGGGCATCGACAAGGCCGGGCATGATGGTCTTGCCGGTCGCGTCGATCACCTTGGAACCAGCCGGGACAGTGATGGTGCTGGCCGGGCCAATCGCGGCGATCCGATCACCCTCGATCACGATCACGCCATTTTCGATCACGCCGGCATCATTGTCGGCAAGCCCGGCCTTCATCGTCAGGATGCGCGCGCCCGAAAGCACGATCGTGCCCGAAGGCTTGGCCGCTGGCACGGTCATCGCCAGCGCTGTGCGAGCAACGGCAGGCTTGGCCTTGGCGGTCTTATCGTCAGCCGCTTTGGGCGCATTGGCGAAGAATTCGGCGACGCTCGCGCTCTGCAATTCCGGCCCGATCGACCAGAACAGTGTTTCGCCGCCCTTGGCCCAGCCGATGAAATCCGCCCCGCCGGTGCTGACCCGGGTGACAGGCAGTGCCCCGCCGGTCTCGCTCACATCCACCGGCTTGCCACCCGGCAGCAGCGGCATGGCGAAGACTTCGTAATTCTGGCGGAAGGCAATCGTGCGGCCATCGGGCGCGACCCGGAAATCATTGGCCAGTTCGCCGCGCACATGGACGCGCTTGGCCTCGCCATTGAGATCGGTCGAGATCAGCGCGGCCTTGCCGCCATCGCGCGCCAGCATGAACAGGCGATCCGAGCCAGCGCCCCATTGCGGCGTGCCCGCTTCGCGGCTGACGAGGCGCGCCGCCCCGCCGCCCGCCGGCATCACATAGACGCCGGGACTTTCCGAATACTCGGGCGCCGTCAGATATCCGCCGGTGCGGCTTTCAAAGGCGATCATCTTGCCATCGGGCGAGAAGGCGAGATTGGCATAGTGGCCGGGCTGCGCGCTGATCACGCGCCGCGCCTGCCCGCGGGCATCGGCGAGCACGATCTCGCCGAGCTTCTCGTCGTTCCAGCGGACATAGGCCATCTGGCGGCCATCGCGGCTGAAGGCAGGGAAGGCTTCGAGCGCATCGGCCTTGTCGCCGGTCAGCGGCACGGGGGCAGCGTTGGAGCCTGCTGCTTTGGTGTAAAGCCGCCCGAGGCTTTCGAACACCACGCGGCTGCCATCGGGCGACAGCGTGGCAAAGCGCGGCATCGACGTGGTGAAGCTGTCGGGCGCGACCGGGATCACCGGATGCGGCGCATCGGCAATCCCGCGCGTGTCGTTGATGGTGAAGGGGATCACCGCATGGCCGCTGCCATCACGGTTCACGCGGTTGAGCTTGCCGCCCGCCCAGAAGATGATGCTGGCGCTGTCAGGGGTCCACGCGATGTTGGGATAGACCCCGGTGACCGCCCAGGTTTCCTGCACATCGAGATCGAGCTTGCCGAAGATCACCCGCTCGCGCCCGCTGGCAAGGTCCTTGATCCACAGCTGCGACTGGTCCCTGTCGCGGCGGACAAAGGCGAGCGTCGTGCCATCAGGCGAAGGTGCCGGACGCACCGCGCCGCCATACCCGCCGACAGCGGTGCGGGTTTCGCCGGTCGTCAGATCATGCCGCTCGATCGCGAAGATCCCGGCGTTGGAATCCTGCGCGTATTCAAAGATGTTCCCCGGCGTGGTGTTGCGGGTGAAGTAGATCGCCTTACCATCAGGGGCGAAGATCGGCTCGCCCAATTCCTTCTGGAGCTGGTCATTGGCGCGTTCGACCACCTGCACACCGCCGCCGCCCGAAACGTGGTAGAGCCAGATTTCCCCCGTGCCGAGCGAGCGCTGCGTGGTGAAGTGCTTCTTCGCCGCAATATACTGCCCGTCGGGCGACCAGCTCGGCTGGTTGAGGAGGCGGAAATCTTCCTTGGTCACCTGCCGCTTGTCACTGCCGTCGGCGTTCATCACCCAGATATTCTCGCCGCCACCGCGATCCGAAGTGAAGGCGATGCGCTTGCCATCGGGCGAAAACCGCGGGTGCACTTCCCATGCCATGCCCTCGGCAATGCGGGTCGGCGTGCCGCCGGTGATCGGCATCGTGTAGATATCGCCCAGCAGTGTGAAGGCGAGCGTCTTGCCATCGGGCGACACATCGACATCCATCCAGGTGCCTTCATCGGTCTGGATCGGCACCTGCTTGATGGTCGCGCCCTCGGGGGCTTCGATGTTCCATTTTTCGGGCTTGGTCTCGCTGTCCTGCGCGGCGAGCGGCGTGGCGATCACGGCGGCAGTGGCCAGCAAAGTGGCGGCGATATGACGCATGAATGTATCTCCCTGTTTGCGGCGGGACACTAGCGAGGCACAAGGATATTGCTAGAGGCGCGCATGTCGCTGGTCGATTGGCGGCAACGTCTGATGGGGGAGAATGAAGCGAGCCATGCTGCGCACCATCACCAACAATTTCGCGGCGCTGACCGTGCTGGGCGTGGCGCTCGCGTGGTTCTTCCCCGCGGGCTTCACCTGGATGACCGACGGTCGGATCACCCTTGCCGGGCAACCGCTGCTCAGCCTGGCGCTCGGGGTGATCATGCTCGCGATGGGGCTGACCCTGACCTTCGATGATTACCGCAAGCTTGCCTCGGCGCCGCGCGCGCTGGTTGCGGGCGTGGGTTTGCAATTTGCGGTGATGCCGCTGACGGGGTTCGCGATTGCCAAGGGGCTGGCGCTGGAGCCGGGGCTGGCGGTGGGGCTCATTCTGGTGGCCTGCTGTCCGGGCGGCACGGCTTCGAACGTGGTCACCTATATCGCCCGCGGCCATGTGGCGTTGTCGGTGGCGATGACGATGGCCTCGACACTGGCCGCCGTGGTGTTGACCCCGCTGCTGACCGGCTGGCTGGCGGGGGCCTATGTCGAGATTGACCGCTGGAACCTCCTCGCCAACATGGTCAGCATCGTGCTGGTGCCGGTGGTGGCGGGGACGCTGCTTAACCGCCTGTTCCCGCGCGCCGCAGAACGGGTGAGCGCGGTGCTACCGCTGGTGGCGATCGTGCTCGTCATCCTGATCGTGGGCGGGATCGTCGGCGGGGCGAAGGCGCAGATCGCCGAGCACGCCGGTGTGCTGTTGCTGGCGACGTTTCTGCTGCACGCGTTGGGCTTTGCGCTGGGTTATGGGCTGGCGCGGATGCTGGGGCTGGGCGAAATCGAGGCGCGGACGATCAGCATCGAGGTCGGGATGCAGAATTCGGGGCTTGGTTCGGGGTTGGCGAAAACCCCCGCCTTCGCCGCGCAGTTCGCCAGCATCCAGCAAGCCGCCCTCGCCCCGGTTCCGGCAGCGATTTCGGCCGTGTGGCACGTGGTGATCGGGAGTATGCTGGCGGGGTGGTGGCGGCGGAGTTAGGAGTACATCCCCCGCTTCGGCCCGAGATAGCCGAAGAGGTACGCCCCCACCTTGCGCATCTGGATCTCTTCCGAGCCTTCCGTGATCCGGTAGCGGCGATGGTGGCGATAGATGTGCTCGAAGGGCTTGTGGCGCGAATAGCCGATGCCGCCGTGGACCTGCATCGCCCTATCGGCCGCCTCGCACACCAGCCGGTTCGCCCAGTAATTGCACATCGAGACCTTGTCAGAGATGGTCTTCTCGATCTGCTCGTGGGGCATGTTGTCCATCTCCCACGCGGTCTTGAAGATCAGCAGCCGCAGCATCTCCGCCTGCGTCGCCAGCTCCACCAAGGGGAACTGGATCGCCTGATTGCGCGCCAGCTCCTCGCCGAAGGGCTTGCGCTCGCGGGCGTATTTCACGCTCTCGTCGATGCAGTAGAGCGCCGCGCCGCAGCTGCTCGCCGCCTGCCGGATGCGGTTCTGGTGGACGAAGCTCTGCGCCAGCGCGAGGCCGCGGCCTTCCACGCCGAGGATCGCCGAGTCCGGCACCCACACGTTCGTCACCGACAGGCGCGGGTGGTCGGTGGGCATGTTGAAGGTCCACAGCCACTCCTCGATTTCGAGGCCGGGGGTGGGGTTGGGGACGAGGAAACAGGTGATCCCGCTCGCATCGCCCGCCTTGCCCGAAGTGCGCGCGAACATCGCGCAGTGGGTGGCGACGTGCATGCCGGTGATCCACATCTTCTCGCCATTGATGAGCCAGCCGGGGGTCCCGTCACGGGTCTCGCGGACGGCGTGGGTCTCCATGTGGGTGGCGTCCGAGCCATGGTGCGGCTCGGTGAGCCCGAAGGCGACGCGCCTTGTGCGCTCGAAGCCGCCGAGGATGAATTCCTGCTTCTGTTCCTCGGTGCCCCACTGGTCGAACATGGCGACGAAGGGGAAGTTGCCGACGATCGAGTGCTCGTTCTGCAAGTCATTGTGCAGGCCGAGGCCCTGCCGCGCAAAGTGCTCGCGGATCACCGCCATCCAGAGGTTGCTGCCGTCCCTCCCGCCATAACGTTTGGGGGCGGAAAAGCGCCAATGGCCGGCCTTGTCGGCGCGGCGGGTGGCCTCTTTCAGCAGTTCCTCCCACTCGTGCCGGGGCAACCCGCCGCGCTCCCAATCGGTGCGCGCGTGTTCGCGGCGGTGATCGAAGAAGCGGATGTTGTCGTCTTGCTGCTCGAGCGGCTTGATCTCGGCCGCGATGAAGGCGTCGAGTTCGTCGAGATAGGCCTGAAGGTCGGCGGGAATGGCGAAGTCCATGGGTTATTCCTCTATCTTCCAACGCGTTCTTGCGACCGCGAGCGCCGGATATTTCGGCACGTCTGCCCTGAGCTTCTCGAATGCTGCCCGACGAAGCTCGGACAGCACGCCTTCCGTCCCCAGCGAAGCCCTCCCGGCAAGCAGAGCCTCCGCACCGAGAGGGTCGCTCGCGTGCGCCGCGAGCCTGATCGACCGGGCGAGCATCCCCAAAGCGTTGCGGGCCACGGCCAGCTGGAACCGGTCGTGACCACCCAGCTTGTCCTTGAGAGTGGCCAGCCATTCGGAAACGGCAACTGCCATTTCTATATCACTGGCCTCGCCGTCAGACTGGAAAGTCCAGTCGTTGAGGATGACAGGCCGGGCCTTCTCCGCCTCCGGCGCATCCTCCTCCAGCAGCAGCAGCAGGTCGAGTTCCTGCTCGCTGGTCCGCCGCGAGATCACCACGCGTTCGAGCATCCGGTCCGCGCCACTGCGCCACTGCGCCGCCATCTTGAGGCAGCCCAAGGCCCACCACACGGTGCGGTAGATTGTCCAGAAACGGAAGCGCGCGGGGTCGATGGTGACGCCAGCTTCGGCCTCATAGGCGGCGATGTAGTCCGCGATGCTCCCCAGCCCCAGCGCGGGCCGGTCGTAGCGGGCGAAGCGCCACACGGCCATGCAGCCGAAGGCGAGGTCTTCGTGGCGGTCGCCGAAATGGGCGAGTTCCCAGTCGAGCACGCCGGTCAGGCCTGAGCCTTCGACCAGCAGATTGCCCATCCGGTAATCGCCGTGATTGAGGACGATCTGCTCCCCTCCCGCTTGCCCCCGGCCTTCGCCGGGGCGGGTATCGGGTTGGGGGTGGGAAACGAGGCCGACATTATCCTCCAGCCACCTGAGCCCGAGCGCAATAATCGGGCGGTCGCCGCCCGCGTCCATGAACTGCTGCCGGAGGTCGGCAATCGCGGCGCGGTAGTCCATCACCGGCACGCCTGCGGGCACATCGGCCTGCCGCAAGCGGTGGATGCGCGCCAGATCGCGGGCGATGCCGCGCAGCAGCCCGTCGGGGTCGTCGCAGCCGAGGATCACCTTGGGATCGGCCGTCCCCGGCAGCGCACGCATGACGAAGCCGGAACCCAGCCCGTCCGCCTCCTCCAACACCGCCACTACCTCCGGCGCAGTGACGCCGGCCAAGCGCGCCGCCTCGATCAGCGCCGCTTCGGTCGCATGCCCGTAAGGCCGCCCTTGCATGAATGCGAGGCTCGGCGCGCGGCGCAGGACGAACTGCTCCCCCTCCCCTCGGGGAGGGGGTTGGGGGGTGGGGGCTCCCTCAGACGCGCGGGTGGGGGCTCCCTCAGACGCGCGGGTGGGGGCTCCCTCAGACGCACGGGTGGGGGCTCCGCTGCCAGCCGAAAACCGCCAGCTCTCCATCACTGCCCCGCCTGTCAGGCGCTGCGGCTCGCCCGCCAGCGCACCCAGCCCTGCGCGCGCGCAGACACGGTCCAACCCGTCACGCAGAACGGCGGTATCGATCATCCCCCGCTCTCTCCCAAACAGCGGCTTTCCTACATGGGCCGAGCCTGTCAGCCTTGGCCCGCAGCGCGGGCGGACGGGCCGGAACGCCAAGTTGATGCGTCCGCAAACCCCGCCCCCGTATGAACTATATCAACTTGCGCGCGCGAATCGGGAACCTCGCGCCCCCGATCCGTCCGAAGCCCGTAGGATGTCAGGCGGGGACATTGTCCTTCTTGACGGTGATCACCTGCGCGTAGGTGAACTCCTTGAGGCCTTCCTTGCCGTATTCGGCGCCGAAGCCCGACTGCTTGTGCCCGCCGAACGGCGCGAAGGGCGAGAGGTGGAGGTATTCGTTGACCCACACCGTGCCGGTTTCGAGCTGCTCGGCGATCTCCACGCCCTTTTCCGGATTGCCGGTCCACACCGCGCCGGCGAGGCCGTATTCCGAGTTGTTGGCGCGCTGGATGACCTCTTCCTCGGTCGAGAACTTCATCAGCGGCATGACCGGGCCGAACTGTTCTTCCGCCACGATCCGCGCATCTTCGGGCGGGTTGTCGAGGATGGTCAGCGGGACGAAGTAGCCGGTGCCGCTTGGATCGACATTGCCGCCCAAGAGGAACTTGTAGCCGTTCGACTTCGCATCCTCGATCAGCTCCAGCACGCGCTCGTACTGCTTCTTGTTCTGGATCGGGCCGACGCCGGTGCCCTGCTGGCTGCCGTCGCCGACCTTCACGGTCTTGGCATATTCGACGATCGCGGCGCTGAGTTCGTCATAGATATCCTCGTGGATATAGACCCGCTTGGCCGCGACGCAGATCTGCCCGGCATTCGAGAAGCTTGACCAGAACAACTGTTCGGCGACCTTTTTCGGGTCCGCATCGGGGAGCACGATCGAGGCGTCGTTGCCCCCAAGCTCCAGCGTGATGCGCTTCAGGTCCGCGCTCGCGCCTTCCATGATCTTCTTGCCCGTCGCGGTCGAGCCGGTGAAGGTGATCTTGTCGATATCGGGGTGGCTGGTGATCATCGGGCCGAGATCGTCCTCGCCGGTGATGATGTTGACGACACCGGCGGGCACCACGCCCGCGATCAGCTCGGCGATCTTCAGCGTGGTGAGCGGGGTGAAGGGCGAGGGCTTCAGGACGATGGTGCAGCCCGAGAGCATCGCGGGCACGATCTTCTGGATCGCCATCATCACCGGGAAGTTCCACGGCACGATCCCGCCGACCACGCCCACCGGCACGCGGCGGGTGCGGCTGAGGCGCGCGTCGCTGTCCTCGTTGATCTCGTCATCCAGGCTGAGGGTGGACTGCGCCGCGCTCATGCCCGCAGCGCCATAGATTTCGCCGCGCGCCTGATCGTGCGGCTTGCCCTGTTCGCTGGTGAGCAGGCGGTAAAGCTCCTCGGCATTGGCCTTGATCGCGCCCGAAATCGCCATGATTGCGGCGCGGCGTTCCTCGATGGGGGTGTTCTTCCAGGTCTTGAACGCGGCGCGGGCGGCGGCCACGGCGCGGTCAAGCTCCGCCTTGCCGCAGGCGGGGACCTGGCCGATCACCTGCTCGTTCGCGGGGTTCACGACATCGAGCCAACGGTCGGTTGCGACCATCTCGCCGCCGATCAGGTTCTTGTACTGGGTAGCCATGATGGTTCCTCTCTCACGAAGGGGGGGACTCGTTTCTCTCGCCCTCAAGGTTGGCGCGTTGCATCGGAAAACGCAATCGCTTGCTGCGCCACGCACGCTAGCCGAGCGCGCGGGCGCGATCACCTGACGATTGCGCTATCCGCAGCCTCGCCTATGGAGGCGGCCGGAGACTAGACGAGAGGAGCCTGTCCGATGTCCGCAACCCGCCCCGATCTGGTGATCTACGGCAGCCCGCTGTCGCCCTTCGTGCGCAAGGTGGCCGGGGTGTGCCTGCTCAAGGACGTCCCCCACGAAATCGAGGCGATCAACGTCTTCGCGCCGCCGCCGTGGTTCCGCGACATCTCGCCGATGAAGCGCATCCCGGTGCTGCGCGATCGCAGCGTGGCGGAAGAGGGCACTGCGGGCACGATCCCGGATTCCTCGGCAATCTGCGCCTATATCGAGAAGAAGCACTCGGCCCCGGCGCTCTACCCCGAAGACCCGATGGCCTACGGGGAGGCGCTGTTCATCGAGGAATTTGCCGACACCTCGCTGGCGATGGCAGGCGGGCTCGGAATCTTCCGACCGATCTTCTTCGCGGTATCGAAGGGGGAAGAGCCGGGGCTCGACAAGGCGCGCGATGCCTGGGCGAACCAGTTGCCCGCGATCTTCGACGTGCTGGAGGCGCGGCTGGCGGGCCGGGCATTCTTCGCTGGCGACGCGCTGTCGATCGCCGACATCACCGTCGCCTGCGTGCTGATGCAAGTGTCGCTGGTGGCCGAAACCCCGATGGGTCGCTGGCCCGGGCTCGCGGCGCACTTCACCGCCATGGCCGCCCTGCCCGCCATCGCCGAACCCTACCGCGCCGCCGAGGCGATCGTCCGCAAGGCCTTGCCCAGCCGCTTCGACCTGACCTAAGGCCTTCTGCGAGCAAGAGAGGGCGTCAGCGCACATGGCCAGCGAATGGTGCATCGGGATCATCGGCGGATCGGGCCTCTATGCCATCGACGGCATCGAGGACGCGCAGTGGATCGCGGTCGAGACCCCGTGGGGCGATCCGTCCGACGAGATCCTGTGCGGCACGCTGTCGGGCGTGAAGGTGCGCTTCCTGCCGCGCCATGGCCGGGGGCACCCGATCACCCCGACCGAGCTGAACGCCCGCGCCAACATCGATGCGCTGAAGCGCGCCGGATGCACCGACATCCTCGCGATCAGCGCGGTCGGGAGTCTGCGTGAGGAGCTCGAACCCGGGCGCTTTGCCGTGGTCGAACAGTTCATCGACCGCACCTTCGCGCGGCCCAGCACCTATTTCACCAGCGGTTTCGTCACCCATGTCTCGATGGCCGACCCCGTCTGCCCGCGCCTGTCGGACATGGCCGCCCATGCCATCGCCGCAGCCAAGGGCAAGGTCGCGGTCGGCGCGACCTATCTCGCCATGGAAGGCCCGCAATTCTCGACCCGCGCGGAAAGCCGGATGTACCGGCAATGGGGCGCGGACGTGATCGGCATGACCGCGATGCCCGAGGCGAAACTCGCGCGCGAGGCGGAGCTGCCCTATGCCCTCGTCGGCATGGTCACCGACTACGACTGCTGGCGCGACGGCGAGGCGGTGGACGTTGCCGAGGTCGTCCAGCAGATGCAAGCCAATGGCGCGCTCGCCCGGGCGATGGTGCGCAATTTCATCGAAGCCCTGCCCGAGAGCCGCGAACCCTCGCCCATCGACACCGCGCTCGACGATGCAGTCATCACCGCGCCCGACGAACACGATCCTGAACTGATGGCCAAGCTCGACGCGGTGGCAGGGCGGCTGTTCGGGTAAAGCCGAACGCTCGTCTGCTCCGCAGCGATCGCCTGCGTGTTTCTCCGCAGGCCCGGCATACGAATGTTTTTCCCCTGGCAAGGCTAGGAACCGGAGCATTCCTCTAGCATCGGAGTGCCCCGTCGATGGCGCATCGTCCCCTTAGTGAACGCCTCGAATACTACAAAGTCGTATCCCGTCACCCCGATCATTCGGTGATCGCGCGCGCCATCAGACGCCGCATGGACCGCGCGCTCGACGCCTTCTACACCGAGCTGAAATCGCGCGACGACCTGTCGGGCATGTTCTCGAGTCCGGCGGCGATGGAGCGGGCGCGCAGGGCGCAGGCGAAACACTGGCTCGACGCGTTCGAAAAAGGCATCGACGATCGGTTCCGCGACCGGGCGGCGCATATCGGCGAGGTCCACGCCAAGATCGGATTGCCGCCGAAGTGGTACATGGGGAGCTATGCCCGCATTCTCGATGAGCTGATCGAGGAACTGGTGGCACCCGGCTGGCGGCGCTGGCTGCCGTGGAAACGCAGCGAAGCGCGCCGGATCGCCACCCTGGTGAAGGTCTCGCTGCTCGACATCGAGATCGCGCTGTCGTCCTACTTCTTCGACATTGGCGGCAACATCAACCAGCTCAACGACACGCTCGGCGCGGCCCTCGCCAAGCTCGCGCAGGGCAAGCTCGACATCGAGACGATCACGCTTTCGTCGGAGTATGCGAAGGTCGCCGAAGACTTCAACACCTCGACCGCTTCCCTGCGCGCCACCATCGCCGCGGTCATCGCGGGCGTGGACACCATCTCGACCGGCTCCAACGAGATCCGCTCGGCCTCCGACGATCTCGCCCGCCGCACCGAGGAACAGGCCGCCAGCCTCGAGGAAACTGCGAGCGCCATCGCGCAAGCCAGCCAGCGTGTCAGCCAGACCAGCCAGACCTCCGCCGAAGCGCGCCGCGCAATCCACGATGCCAATGCGCGCGCGGGCGAAGGCAGCAGGATCGCCTCCGAGGCCATCGTGGCGATGGACCAGATCGAAGGGTCGAGCCGTGAGATCACCAGCATCATCTCGGTGATCGATTCGATCGCCTTCCAGACCAACCTCCTGGCTCTCAATGCGGGTGTCGAGGCGGCACGGGCGGGTGAGGCCGGGAAAGGTTTTGCCGTGGTCGCCAGCGAAGTGCGCGCGCTCGCGCAACGCTGCGCCGAGGCAGCCGACGAGGTGAAGGGGCTGATAACCGCCAGCAATGGACAGATCGCCTGCGGCGTGGAGCTGGTGAAGCGCAGCGGCGATGCCTTCCTGGCGATCAACGCGGGCGTGGCGCAACTGGCCGCAGCGATCGAAACCATCGCGGATTCCACCGACGAACAGTCCCGCACCCTGTCGCAAATCACCCAGACCGTGTCGGACATCGACCGGACCACCCAGCAGAACGCGGCGATGGCTGAAGAATGCAATGCCGCCGCCAGTTCGCTCGCCCGCGAGGCGGACAAGCTGCGGATCACCGTCGCCGCCTTCGAGGTGGCAGACCAGACGCACCGCTATTTGCCGGGGGGCAACCCCTACGCCGTGGCCGCATGACCGCAAAAGGGCGGCGAGCGCGACCTATTGCAGCGTGACGATTTCCTCACCCCCGTCGTGCCGGCCGTAGAACTGCATCAGCTGCACCAGCAATTCGCAGCGATCGGTGAGCGTCTCGGCCTCCAGCAGCGCCTGCTTGCTGGCCGGATCGAAGGGCGCGATCTGCGAGACGCCGTTGATGAGGGAGCGGTCATCGAGCCGTTCGACCGAATCCCAGTCCACGCTGTAACCCTGCGCATCGGCAAAGGCCCGCGCCTCGCGCTCGAACCCGCCGCGCTGGGCGTGGGTCAGGGTCTCGTCCTCTGCCTCGTCGTAGATGTCCGCCTCGATCTGACGATAGGCGGTGGTGACCTCGATCTCGCGCACCAGGCGAAAGCGGGCGGTGCCTTCGAGGATGAAGTTGTAGCGGCCAT